>ERZ773138.447-NODE-447-length-49858-cov-13.967653_pt1 | contig 49858 bp, 48 predicted proteins | sample MGYA00511114_ERZ773138 | MGnify/ENA primary metagenome ERZ773138 (study PRJEB29015, sample SAMEA2737805) | human gut metagenome | biome: human gut; feature: human-associated habitat; material: faeces | place: China | collected 2012 ...
CACATTCATTGGTACCTCATGTAGATATGAAATGGGAATATATTTTACATAGTTGCATACAACCAGTATTGTGCTTTCCTTCATATATTTTAAAGCAGCTACCAACTGTTCTCTATCAATAGTATTATCACTATTCATTCCATAATATTCAGCCATAACTTTAGTAGAATTGCTTTTTTTCTCGGTTAATTCAAATAATGGATCTGAAATAGTTACTACATCTACATAAAGAGCCAGCTGCTTTAACAATTCTTCTCTTGGTCGTTCCGAAAAAGATTCTATGGTCACTGCAATTTTTCTTGAATCAAATATTATTTCTCTACAAATTTCCCCCATGTTTGAAATAACATATTCTCTGTATCTGTTCAATTCTTTCTCTAATTCATAATCGCTTAACGCACTGAAATTGTCCTCCAACCCATAACCAAACAAAAAGCTTTCCGTCAGAAAATCAAAATTAATATGTGACATAAACCTTCTCTCCTTTATGTGTATTCTTCTAAAATTTCATTGTTACAAAAAATGTGAGTAATATCCATTTCTGCAGTTGATAAAACCAACCTTGAGTATTATATTCTTGTAATGCTTTCTGACTCTATTTTCTTAATTGCATCTTCTTGTCTATGCTCTCCCTCGACATTAATTTCATGTTCTATCTTTACAATACTAATAATCTCCTGAGTGATTGTTATGCCTAAGCAAATACAAGCCGTGATGCTGATGCATCAGATCAATACTGACTACCTGACTGTGTGTTTCATCATAAAATGTAAGATGCTTAAGTTTACCATTTTGCACAATGGCATATGACCTATTCGCTGTATGAGAATATTCAGGTGCTTTTACAGAACCACTATCCTGAATAATCACTTGAATTTCATCCACCTCACCTACAGAATGATAATTCTGTCCACCTTCTTTAAAATGGAAGTTACCTAAATCACGCTTTAGCTGTCCATATATTATTTTTCTACGATACTTTGGTGCAAATACAATGTAATACTTACAGTTCCATTTTATATGTGATAAACTATTACTGTCCATTATGGATACCTCCTGTGATTAAATGCGGTTGGCGAACCTGCATTTACTATATCACTGGAGGTTTTTACTGTAAGCTAAAGCATTTTCAACCACACGCATAGCAAGTGGTTTATTTGTTGAGCTTGGCTCAACAGAGCCTTGCCCTAACAATCAAAATCTCAGTCTTAGGAATAATCCTGAGATCTTTTTATTTTGTAATAAACACTTGCCTTAATCACATATGATTATATTTTTTGTAGTAAGTATATAATGTTTCTTTTGGACATATTAAAAATTATGTCTAAACAAACAAAACACATAATAATCATCTTTGGTAACGATTACTATGTGCTTTGCATTTTCATCATTATCATTTTAATAACACTAGTCCATTAGCGCTTTGCTTTATTATTTCACAATAGATATAGGCACATTTTGAATAATGGTTTTTGTTTGCGTAGATAAATCGGCTGCATTGATTATTGTTATGTCCCAAGCTGCTTTATGAGATGCGCTACCTTTCGTTGTATTTCCAAAATCAGCTATTGTTGAGCGGACTTCAAAATAATATCCGATTTGTGTTAATTTATAATTACTTTTCATAGTTGTTTTAATAGACCGTGTATACTTATTATTTCGCCCATTTACATATCCCTCATAGGTATTGTTAATGTTAACAGTAGAACTTCCACTAAAAGAAACCGGAACAGATAAGGATACCCCCAGTGCTCCTAACCCAACACCAATGCTTGCGGATAAGGATGCTCCACCCCAGCTATTATTTTGAACCTTTCCATCTATGGAAGTAGAAACAAAGGCTACATTAGGAACGGTTGTTTGCCTTAATGCGGCAGCATCTACATGTAAATAACTCTCGGTCCTGCTATTGAGGCTAGGATTATCCGGGCAAGTCATAGATTTTCCTGTAATTTCAATTCGATAAACAATATCAGTCATTTGTCCTACTCGAATGTTGCTATATATACAATCAGTTGCCAAGGTAATTTTATGAGTTTGTTCGAGAGCGAGGTCATTATATTTTACGGTATAAGTACGAGAAGTATTACTTGTGCTGGCATAGGTTGAAATATCTCCATAACTAACACTTGCAGGAGTAAATTCTTTAGCTGCCCATGCTCCCATAGTGGTATCTTGAGGGAGTATAGAAATAAGTTGAGAAAAACCTCCAACTTCATAATCAAAACATTCAAGAATAATATATTTTGGGGTATCGGTTGACATATCTTTTAAATATAATTTAAGAATTTTATCGGCATTGTTACTTACTTTGTAATTCTTAAAAAACATATTAGTTTCAGCATTATCAACATACTCCATATTGACAACTTCAAAGGTATCGTTATTACTAGTTGCTTGATAGAAAATAGCATGATTATTAGCTGATTTTGCCACTGGAACACCCGTGACCAATATTTCTTGATTCCCGATAGTCGAAGTAATATTCAGCATATTATCAGATAACGCAGTAATGTTCATAGAAACATTGTAAATCTCTGTGTTACTATTTATATGTCGATCATCTGTTAGATTGCTACCATCTTTTGCAACATTGGTGACAATAGCAGCTTTTGCTGGAGCATTGACTGACACAGGAAAATTTTCTTCTGCAAAAGCTGTTGTAGACATTCCCATAACCATGACGGTGGATAAAACAATGCTGACGAATTTTTTTAAAGATTTTTTAAACATAAGCAATACCTTCCTTTCCATGTAAAATATCTTGTTATTGATAAAGTATTCCACGATTACATAGCATTAAGAGCATGCGCATAAAATATTTGTCCAGAAACTGAAGCCGAGTAATATATTCCCGTGTAAAAATATCCATACTCTTATTTTTAATTGAAATTGCGAACGTGTTTCGCAATTACCTATTCATGTGAAATCAGTGGTTAGTTTTTTAGCCACTTTCATTTAATTTCAATATTTCACAACCGAAACAATATTTTTCTTCCATTTTTGACTAAAGTTAATTGTTTTATCAAACACGGAATCTGTAATCCTGCCGACAGCCATATCCCAACCGCAATACTTACGGCATATTTCTGTGCGTTCAATTTCCATAAAATGAATATAAGTATAAGAAAAAACATAACAAATTCGCACACAACCTTCCGGTACTGTTCTTTTTGTTGTTTTTCCAATCTTCGTTTTTGTGAATCTACAGGACTAAAGATTATCAGACTTCCTCCCATGATTGCCGTAACGATCAATAGTTTCCAGTTGCAAGATAACTCAAAAATAATTTTAATACACAAAAACAATAAAAAACTGGAAATAGCCATACACCGCAACGGAGTTTTGGCGTGAAATCCTCCACTAAATTTACGAAGCATCATAAAAGGAATTATCATTACAATAGCCTGTCTGATATTACCAATAATCCATCCAAACATGACTGCTAATCCTAAAGGAATGATCAGTAGGACCATATTATAAAGTGCATATGTATATAATTCTCTATCCCGTTCCTGAATGGCCTGCTGACATATCAGCCAGGTTATAATTGTTCCTGCATATTTTTGCATTATCTCATCCTCCGGTAATTCTGCAAATCTTTTGGGATTTTGAGATCATATGTGATCAGACTGGAGCATGTATTTGCTTCTATACGCAATACTTTATCCAGCATTTTTACAACCCCTTTTGCAACTTTTCTCTTGATATTATGCATTTCTTCTCCCTCCTTTACATAAGATTGACCACGATTTGACATATCTACCATGCCTCATTTCTACCGCATTTTCAAGTCAATATTACCGAATCGACATTTTTTTGTATTTTTTGATATTTTTTCTATATTTTTCATTTTTAATTGTGTGTAAAGCAGAATATTTCTGTATTATATTGAATAATTATTCTCTTGAAAATTTCCTGATTATTTTATATTATATAGAAAACTAATTTGGAGAATTGATTATGCAGATTGCAATTTGTGATGATGATCCTATGATCATAAAAGAACTTCAAAAAGATCTTGAACAATACTTTCGCAAACATCATTTATCGTGCCCCCCAATTTCGCAATTTACAAGCGGAGAATCACTTCTGAACAATAAAGAAGAGAAAGACATTGTCTTTCTGGACGTGGAGATGCCGGGTCTCAATGGTATTTATGTCGGGAATACATTAAGGGAACGTTACCCGAATATCCTGATTTTTATTGTAACCTCTTTTATGGAATATTTGGATGATGCCATGCGTTTTCATGTGTTTCGCTATCTCTCCAAACCAATTGACCGCCAGCGCCTGTTCCGCAATCTGGATGACGCGCTTGTGCAATACCATGCATCTTCCAAAAAGATTGCCTTTGAAACCAAAGATGGATTCCACACACTTATGCCATCTTCCATTGTTATGATAGAAGCCATCTCAAAAAAGAGTGTCCTCTATACCACAGCAAAAACCTATCACACGGTTCATCCTATGCAATACTGGCTGGAAACACTTCCTCAGGCACAGTTTTTCCGGACACACCGCAGCTTTATTGTAAATATGGAACATGTATCTGATTTTGACCACTCGCTGGTTTATATGGATGTGCCGGAAACCAATGCGTACCTGACACAGAGAAAGTACCATGACTTTAAAGAAGCTTATCTGTTATTTTTAGAAAGCATGAGGTGACACGATGTCAAATACAATCCTTTATTTCATCAGCAGTCTCTTTGAAATATATGCACTCGGAATATATTCCGGACAGCTGTTTCTGCCACGGCATTCCAAACATACACGTATTATTTTGTTATCTATTTTCTGTCTTGTTTTATTTGTTGTTTGTCTTTTTCAAAATGCCTGGCTCAACATTACCGCTTTTGCTTGTATTCTTGGTATCTATATGTTTTCGCAGTATCAGACAACCTGGTATATCTGTCTGTTTCACACTTTTCTTTTAACTTCTCTGGATGCAATTACGGAGATGGTTGTATTCGGAATTATCAATTTTTACTTTCCGGATAACATTCCGTCTCTGACAAATACAACTGCCCATTTTGTACTTGTGCTTTTCAGCAAACCACTTTATCTCTTTATCGTCCAGATGATTGCACAAGTTCTGCACAATAAGCAACAAGCTTCCCAGTCCTTTGTGAAATCAGATTTTCTTCTCTTCCCCATACCATTGATTTCCATCTGTATCACGCTTGCTTTTACTTATTGTAATAAAATAAATTGGCTGATTTCCATCTGCGCCAGCGGACTTTTGCTTCTCAATCTTCTGGTTTTCGGCATCAACCAGTACAATCAGAAACGTCAGGAGGAATACACGCAGATGCAGCTTCTATGCCAGAAAGAATCCGACATGGCAGAGTATTATCATACGCTGGTAGAACAACAGGAAAATCAGCATATCCTAATCCATGATATCCGCCGCCATCTCTCATCCATTGATACATTGGCCCTTGCAGAGGAAAATGATAAAATTCACACCTACATCAGGCAGCTTCAAGATTCTTTCAGTCTCAAAGAATCCCTGCATTACAGCGACGTTCCTTTACTCAATGCCATTTTATGCCGCTATACACATCAATGTGAATTGCAGCATATCTCCTTCCTCACAGATATCCGCCGCCATACCGTAGACTTTCTTACGGATGTTGATTTGACCGCATTGTTTTGCAATCTTCTCGACAATGCCTTGCGGGCCGCTTCCTTTCCGGATGGTTTTATCGAACTGCATACCTACAACAAGGAATGCTCCCCGTTTGCCATAATTACACTGGTGAATTCCTGCCGGAAAAATCCTTTTACCGGTTCAGAAAAAATACCAGTTTCCACGAAAGACCATCCGCAAAAACATGGGTTTGGTCTGAAAAGTGTACAAAGAATTGCTGATCGCTATGATGGTGAAATGAAATTATATTTTGATCTTTCAACACTGACTTTTCACACGATTCTCATGCTGCGTTCACCAAAGTAACCGCCTGTTTACTCCTCGATTCCGGCAAGTGCCGTCAGTTTTTCCTTTGTAAAATGATTAAAGACCGCAATCGTACGCCCTACAAGGATCACGGCAAGCACCGTTCCGATCCCGATACCATGCAACCGCCCGGTGCAGACCAGGCTGATCACAATCGTAATTGTCACGTTGAGCACATCAAAACAGTTCTTCGTAAATCCGACACTTCTGTGAATACAATCCGAAATCGCCTGTACGATTCCATCGCCAGGATTCGGGACAATCCGCATATTCAAAGACATTGCTGCACCGATTCCTGTACAGAGCAGGGCAAGAAGCAATACGAGCAACCGCTGCACCATAACCGGTGCTGTCATATTTCCTTCCGGAAATGCCGGCAAAACCGATGAAAACACATTTAAAAACCGCGTAAACACGATGCTGAGAGGAATCTGCAAAATATCCATAACAAAAATAAGCTTCCGGTTCATCCGGTTTGCATGTTTCAGTAAATCTTCCGTGCCGTTTTCTGTCTCCCGAAGTGACTTTTCCACCCTTTTTTCATACTGCTTTTCCCGGATATTATGCAAAACCAGTTCCAGTATTACGAAAATTGTGTATAACACAAGTGTTGTATTTCCAAAATTGTGATGTGTGATCTCCGATACGCTGTAAGATACCGAAATGATTGGAGATACGCCAAGTCCCGCTTTCGTATTCAGGGTAAGACCCATCGCCAGGATTAATAATCCCGCAATATAGATCAATACACGATAGATCATTGATTTTTTCATAGAATAATTTCCCTTTCTTCTATAACCTATTATGCACTTTTTTATTTATTTTTCAATGCCTGAGATTCCTTCTTGTTTTACTTGACATTTTGTATTGTTTGTATTATTATAACTAATACAAAATATTGTATGATATTTACGGAAGGAGAAAACATGGTAATTTCCATCAATGATGCCTCCGAGATTCCGATCTACCAGCAGATCCGCAATCAGATCGTGCTCGGCATTTCGGACGGGCGGCTTGCTCCGGGCGAACAACTTCCCACCGTGCGGGCACTGGCAGAGGAGATCGGTATCAACTCCATGACCGTCAGCAAAGCCTACACCCTCTTAAAACAGGAGGGCTACATCTACACCGACCGCAGAAGCGGCGCCCGCGTGCGGCAGGAATTTGAAACGAATAAAGAATTGTCGGAAAAATCCCAGGAACTGCTGCGCCAGATCATTTCCGAAGCGAAAGTAAGCGGCATGACGCAGACAGAATTTTTCGACTTATGCAAACACATCTATAAGGGGTGATTGTTATGATTATGAATATTATCTTTTTTGCAACCATGTATCCAATCGTCTTTATCATACTGTTTTTATTTTCCACACAAAATAAGTATGAGAACGGACGCCTGTTTGCCGTAAACATGAAAAAAGAATGGATAAAAGATGCCACCGTCGCAGACATCCGGCAAAAATTCAAAAAGGAAATGCGTTACTACGCCATTCTCCTTGCGATTGTTCCATTTGTAAGTCTGCTGACCTCCCATATGTCCATTCAGCTTACCATCTGGATGTTCTGGCTTCTGGCAGCGATTTTTCTGCTTTCCCTGCCGATCATGCGTGCGAATCACCGGCTGAAAACATGGAAAACGCAAAACCATCTGTACGAAGACCGGCAGCCAGAACATTATGTGGAATTAAAACAGGCTGGCTCCGTAAGAAAAGTCCGGTTTCTCCCGTTTTTCCTGCCAAATATCATCAGTATCGCAAGTGCCCTGTTGCTGCTTCCAAAGTCCAGCGGGCTTGGGATTTCCTGTCTGATCGGTGCCTCCTGCGGGCTGGTCTTCTGGCTTGTAGCTGTATGGATGGACCGCCAGCCGGTTTCCGTCATCAGTACGGACAGTGACGTGAATATCAATTATGCACGCGCAAAGAAAAACCTCTGGAAGAACTTCTGGCTGATCTCCTGCTGGCTGAACACGGCACTGATCCTGTTTCTGGAGATCCTTACCCTGTCTGCCAGACACATGGGAATATGTTCCATCGCCGGCATGATTGTTTATACACTGCTTTTACTCCTGCTGTGCATTTTCTGCATGATAAAGCTGAAAAAAATTGACCGAAGCTATGCACAGAAACGGAATCTGACCAGCGATGAAAATGATGACAGAAACTGGATCGGCGGCATCCTCTACTACAATCCGTCCGATCCCCATACGATGGTAGAACAGCGCGTCGGCATCGGGACAACGGTAAATATGGCCACATCCCTCGGAAAAGGACTTACTATTTTCAGTGCCATTATGATGCTTTCCTTCCCTCTGTTATGCATATGGCTGATTCAGGAGGAATTTACTCCCATTGATCTGGTGATCCAAAACCACACACTATGCGCACAGCATCTGAAAACAGATTATCAGATTCCGCTTAGTGAAATCAAAGATCCCACACTTCTTACCGCAAGTGATCTGCCAGACTGGACCAGAACATACGGCACCAGCATGGATACATTGGAAAAAGGCACATTTACCATCTCCGGAGGAGAGGATGTCAATGTTTTCTTAAATCCAGAAAATGATGCGTTCATCCAATTTTCCGCAAATGGGAAAACTTACTATATGGGCGGTGTAGACGATACCCAGACAAAGGGGATTTATGAAGAACTGCTGACCCATTAGGTCCGCAGTCTTTATTGGAAGGTCGCAAGACTTTTTATATCATACGTCCCCTGTATAACTGGATTTACTGATAAAAGAAGACATCTCTGTTCCGAAAAATTTAATGAACCGGTATATTCACAAAACGTCTGTTTCAGAATCTACAGATGAAGAACTTGAGTTTGATTAAACCTTGTAAAAATGGTGGGTGATTTATTGACCATCGCAAAAAATTGAAAAGCTTACACCCTAACTTAACAAACTTTATTCAAATTTTATTTCATATGCACTTAAATAGGATGTGGGACATATGGAGCTTTTTCTTTCGACTATGTCCCACCTTCCATACAAATTCTGATCCTCGTTATTATATATTTACAACTGCAATTCTTACAGATCCCACCATTGTTTTCGCATTTTGATACAAACGCATAATAGTTTACAAAAATTTTACTGTAAATTCGTATATCCTCACAAATGCGTTATTATGTAGATGATGTTATAATACGTAGAATAAATACAGGAGAAATTTAAACATATGTCAAAAGTGGTTCACAGGAAGAAAAGACTTTCCTCCTTTAAATTAATTGTACTGGGCTTTGCCGCTGTCATTTTTGTCGGCGCACTGCTGCTGATGCTTCCGGTCTCTTCGGTTTCCGGAACACAGACTCCTTTTCATGAGGCACTATTCACCTCTGTTTCAGCGGTATGTGTCACAGGGCTTGTTGTACAGGACACCGGCAGTTACTGGTCTTCTTTTGGACAGGCAGTTATTTTGCTGCTGATCCAGACCGGCGGGCTGGGTGTCATCACCGTTGCTGTTTCCTTTGCCATTTTATCCGGACGGAAAATTTCGCTCATGCAGCGCAGTACAATGCAGGATGCAATTTCTGCACCGAAAATCGGCGGTATTGTCCGCCTGACCAAATTCAGCGTACAGGGTACATTATTTATTGAATTGCTCGGCATGACGGCCATGCTTCCGGTTTTCTTCCGTGATTATGGCATCAAAGGCATCTGGATGGCAGCCTTTCACTCTGTATCTGCATTTTGCAATGCCGGTTTTGACCTTCTGGGAACTTCCAGCCAGCCGTTTGTATCTCTGAGCAGATACATCGCCAACCCACTGATCAACCTCGTAATTATGCTTTTGATCATAATTGGTGGCATCGGCTTTCTGACGTGGGACGATATCTGCACCCATAAATGGCATATCAGACGTTATCGCGTACAGAGCAAAGTCATTCTCTGGACATCGGCTTTACTTATTATAATTCCGGCCGTATTCTTTTTTGTTGTGGATTTTACGGGTTCATCAACCGGCACCAGACTGCTGGCCTCCACGTTTCAGTCTGTAACAACAAGAACTGCCGGTTTTAATACCGCAGATCTTACAGCAATGACACCGACATCAAAATCTGTTATGATTATGCTGATGCTGATCGGAGGATCTCCCGGCTCTACTGCCGGCGGCATGAAAACAACAACTTTTGCAGTCCTGATTTTAAATATGGTTGCCACGTTCCGCCAGAAAGAGGACATTGAAATTTTCGGTCGGCGGCTTGACAGTCATGCCATTAAAAATGCGGCCACCATCGTTGCTTTATATATCATTTTTTTCTTTATTGGAGGGATTGCCATCAGTTCCATCGAACACCTTCCGCTTCTGGACTGCCTGTTTGAAACGGCATCCGCTGTCGGAACCGTCGGACTTACACTTGGAATTACACCAACTCTTGGCATCCCGTCCCAGCTGATTCTGATCCTTCTGATGTTTTTCGGCAGAGTCGGTGGGCTTACCTTAATTTATGCGGCAATTTCCGTAAAACAAAACGGAGTAAAACTGCCGCTCGAAAAGATAACAGTTGGTTAAAAAGGAGTTGAAAATACCATGAAAAATATATTATTAATTGGATTAGGAAGATTTGGAAGACATGTTGCCATACAGCTGAACGATCTTGGTCACGAAGTGATGGCAGTCGACAACAACGAAGAACGTGTCAATGAGGTTCTTCCGTTTGTCACCAATGCTCAGATCGGTGACAGTACCAATGCCGATTTTTTAAAATCCCTTGGCATTGGTAATTTTGATGTGTGTATGGTAACGATAGGTGGAAATTTCCAGAATTCCCTTGAAACTACTTCCCTGCTCAAAGAACTCGGTGCAAAAACGGTTGTATCGCGTGCAGAACGGGATGTACAGAAAAAATTTCTTCTGCGAAACGGTGCAGACGAAGTTGTTTATCCGGAAAAACAGATTGCAGAGTGGGCTGCTATCCGGTATACTGCCGATCACATACGCGATTATATTCAGGTGGATGAGGCACATGCAATTTTTGAAGTGGAAGTTCCGGAAAACTGGATTTCCAAAACAATCGGTCAACTGGATATCCGGAAAAAATTCGGAATCAATATTGTCGCCATCCGGGAAGACGACAAAATTAATATGGCAATTTCTCCAAATACCGTATTCCAGTCTGGTACCACATTGCTTGTTCTCGGTGAATATAAAGAACTTCAAAAATGTTTCCGTATGTAGTTTCTATTTCCATAACAGATTCCACAGGTTCTGATAAGCAGCTGTTTCATACAGATTTATATAATTACATGCCGTACTTCTCTGCTGGAATGCCGGATATAAAAATCCTGCTTCTGGCAGTCCCGGCTCATATTCTCCCTCAAGCGGTCCCACGGCACACAGAAGATAATTGTATACTTCCTCGGAACCTTCCTGCCATTCCTTATCGGTTCCTTTCACTGGAACATCATACATTCCATGAAACAAAAAACAATAACTTTCTTTTCCCGGTGCAACACGTTCCCCGATCATTTCATAAAGCAGATCCAAAAACGCATCGTTCTGCAGCCCGGACTCTTTGATTCCATCCAGAAGCTGCCAGATACTTCCCGGTTTTCTCCCGGTTTCCGGAATCCGGTAATCCTTCAACTGTTTGTTGGTCTCTGCCTGTAAAACTGCCTTCGCCAGTTCCAGATTTTTCGTTTTTTCTGCTGTGGAAAGTTTTAAAAAATGCGTGTTGAATGTACCATCTATATATCCTTCTGCATCATAATATGCACCGGCGATCCGGTCAATGTGTGACCGCGCCGGAGTCATGCGCCGTGTCAGTTCGAGCATGTCTTCCCGATTAATCATGATTTCCTTCTCCGATCTTCATTTAAGAAAATTATACTGGTATTTTCCAGATTTTCCAAGAGAATATCAGATTATAATTTACATAATCCTGTTATTTTTGTATATTTAATCGCATAATAGTATGTAAGTGTGCTGTTTCTGCGGAAATAGTTGAGTCTGCAGGCATTCCTGTGATATGATACATTTACACGGGCAAACGTGTAATTAGAGGAGGGTACTGCATGGGAAATTATTTAAACCAGGATGGAAAAAAATTTTACGAAATTACACATTCTGATATCTACGTGGATAAGACAGAATTATTGACCTATACAAATTCTGTCTTACAGACTCTGCAGAAATATATATGTATCAGCCGTCCCCGCCGTTTTGGGAAATCAATAACCGCCAGCATGATTGCTGCCTACTACAGCCGTGGCTGTGATGCAAAAGAACTCTTTTCCCCATATAAAATTGCCCGGAATCTGGATTTTGACACCTATCGTAATAAATACAACACCCTGTTTTTAAATATGCAGGAATTTTTAAGCCGGACGAAAAACATCTATGAACTGCTTGATCGCATGAAACGGCTGGTACTGCGGGATTTAAAACGGGAATACCCGAATGTTGATTATTTTGATGATACAGATCTTATTGAATCCATGCAGGATGTATATCAGGAAACTAACTGTCCTTTTGTCGTAATCATTGATGAATGGGACTGTATTTTCCGGGAATACAAACAGGATAAAGAAGCCCAGGAAATCTATCTGGATTTTTTGAGGGATATGCTAAAAGATAAGTCCTGTATTGCACTCGCTTATATGACAGGAATTCTTCCGATCAAAAAATACGGAACCCATTCCGCTTTAAATATGTTTGATGAATTTTCCATGATAAATCCGGGACCTCTTGCATCCTATGTCGGCTTTACCGAACTGGAAGTCGCTGCCCTTTGTACAGATTATCATATGGATCTGGATGAAATAAAAGCATGGTATAATGGATACTCTTTTGAAAAAATACCATCCATCTATAATCCGAGGTCTGTTGTAAGCTGCATGCGTTTTGGGAAAATTGGAAATTACTGGAACCAGACAGAAACATTTGAAGCCCTGCAGATTTATATCGATATGAATTTTGAAGGATTAAAAGATGATGTTCTCAGTATGATAGCCGGGGAATCCGTTCCTGTCAATACCGGAAGTTTTACCAATGATATGACAACCTTCCGCACCGAAGATGATGTGTTGACTCTTTTAATCCATCTGGGCTATCTTAGCTATGACTACGAAAACAAAACCGTAAAAATACCAAACAATGAAGTGCGTGAAGAATACGTTAACAGTGTTTCCGTATCCGACTGGGGCGAAATCTCTAAAGCCCTGAAAAATTCAGCAGACACCCTGCAGGCAATCTGGCAGGGAAGACCAGAACAGGTAGCACTTGGGATTCAGCAGGCGCATTTTGAGACATCACATATCCAGTATAATGATGAAAATGCGTTAAGTTATACGGTTTCACTGGCACTCTATGCCGCACGCAATTTCTATACGATACACAGGGAATTTGCCGGCGGTAAGGGATTTGCGGATATGGTATTTCTTCCACGGAAGAAGTTTCCGGATAAACCAGCACTTGTTATCGAATTAAAATGGGATCATAGTGCACAGGGCGCAATCACGCAGATTAAACAAAAACAATATTGTGAAAGCCTGAAAGAGTATCATGGAAACCTTTTACTGGTCGGAATCAATTACGATACCAAAAGCAGGATTCATACATGTAAGATAGAACCATTTTCTTTGTAAGAAACGGGAGGGCACTGCCCTCCCATTTCTTATAGCATTTTTTCAATTTCTTCCCTCTCCGGCATCACACGGAGCGCGCCTTTTCGCGTCGTAATCAGAGAAGCGGCCGCATTGGCAAAACGAAGCATCTCTTTCAAATCTTTCTCTTCAAGCCCCTCCAGTCCATGCTCCAGCACATAATGCAGGACACATGCGCAGAACGTATCTCCCGCGCCGGTCGTTTCAATCGTATTTGGCTGAAGAAACGGCTTTGCCTCCACAATTCTGTCTTTATAATACGCCCGGCTTCCCTCTTTTCCCATGGAAACCAGAATAAGCGGAACCGGATAGCGTTCCCGTATCCAGCGGACTCCATCCGTATAATCTTCTTTACCCGTCAGCCACTGGATTTCATTATCCGATATTTTTAAAATATCACACTGTCCCAGACCATATAACACCTGTTCCCTGGCATCTTCCATGGAGTCCCAGAGCGGTTTGCGGATATTCGGATCAAAGGAAATGAGCGCACCTGCTTCTTTTGCGACCGCGATCGCTTTTTTCGTTGCTGCGCGGACACCCGGATGCGTCATGGACAACGTTCCAAAATGAAAGATTTTTGCTCCGCGGATTATTTCCTCCGGCAGTTCTTCTTCCGTCAGCATCATGTCCGCGCCCGGATTGCGGTAAAAGGAAAAATCCCGGTCTCCATCCGGATACGTATGTACCAGTGCCAGCGTTGTGTGCACCTTGTCATCCTTTAAAAGTCCGGCTGCATCAATCCCGACTTCCGTGATCGCATCTTCCAGCTGCTTTCCGAAAAAATCGTTTCCTACTTTTCCGATAAAAGCCGTCCTGTGTCCTAAGCGCGACAGCATTGCCAGCACATTGCACGGTGCGCCTCCCGGATTTGCCTCAAACAGCGGATTGCCCTGCCCGCTGACTCCGTTTTCGGTAAAATCAATGAGCAGTTCCCCCAAAGCCACTACGTCCATGTTCTCTTCCTCCTGTTACTTTTTATAATACAATATCATACTTTTCGACCGTAATATACATCTTTTTATCGCTGAAAAACCGGATTCCCTCTGCCTCCAAAGGGGTACAGACCGCCGTTGTTGCCACCTGCTGCCCGTCATTGATAAAAAGCTCAATGGACTGACGGTCCAGAATAAACCGCATTTTTTTAAGTCCTTTTGGATCTGCAATTTTAATTTTGCGCACGCAGACCACATCTTTTGTCACACCACAGTATGTGCGGTCAATCTCCAATATTCCTGTTCCCTTATGATAAGTAAAAGCGGTCTCGTATTCCTCATCTGCGGCAAGCTGTATGGAAAAAACGTTAAAATCCTGTTCATCCATTGTAACAGTCAGATCCATCGTCCGTCCACAAATGCCGGAAAGTGCTGTCTCACCATCAATCTCTGCATGTTCATAATGACACGGATTCTTATGATACTGCGCAAGCTCCCGTACCGGCTGCTGCCAGATCTGTCCGTCTTTTACTTCCAGTTCCCGCGGAAGAGTCATCATGCCCTGCCAGTCCTGCGTATCCGGCACCACACAGGCATCCCATGACTTCATCCATGCAATCATCACACGCCGTCTGTCCGGGAGAAGTGTGGTCTGAGGTGCATAAAAGTCCAGTCCGTAGTCAATCGTATGCGGTTCTTCTTTTTCAAATATATGCGAATTTTTATCATAATTTCCAAGAAAATAAACAGAATTATTTCCATTGTGGAATTCATATTTTTCCGCTTTCATATTCTGTGGGGAACAGATCAGTACATGTTTATCTCCCAGTGGGAAAAAGTCCGGACATTCCCACATCGTTCCGACTTTTCCGGTACTGTTTGCCGCAAGAACGGTCTCAAATTTCCATTCTTTTAAATCTTTGCTGGAACAGAGCACGACCTGTCCGATCTGCCTGTTATCCTTGCTTCCGACAATCAGATAATAGGTGTCCTCTTCCTTCCAGATTTTCGGGTCACGGAAATCAATCCGGCTGCAGTTTTCCGGCAGCATCTCCCCGGTCACAACCGGGTTGTTTTCATACTTTACATAATCCCTGCCATCCCCGAATGCGATGCACTGGTTCTGTCGTTCCTCTTCCCTGCCGTCCGGCAGTGTAATCTTTGTGACACCAGTATAGACCAGCACATGTTTGTTATCCGCTTCAATAGCACTTCCGGAAAAACATCCGATCCGGTCATAGTCCTGATCCGGTGCAAGTGCTGCCGGAAGCTGTTCCCAGCTTATCATATCCGTTGTCACACTGTGCCCCCAGTGCATCGGTCCCCACTCCCTTGCATATGGGTAATACTGGTAAAACAGATGGATTTTTCCATCGTAAATGGAAAAACCGTTCGGATCATTGATCCATCCGGCAGGTGCCGAGATATGAAACAACGGTCTGGTATTTTTATCGGTCTGTGCTGCTTTTTCTGCCTCATATGCTCTTGCTTTTTTTAACATCTCACTCATGCAAATTCTCCTGTTTATTTATCGTTACTGTGAACAGTACCTATTTTTCTTCTTTCAATGACTCCTGATACTGATCGAAATATTTCTGTTTGATTGCCAGATAATCGGAAAGCCCGTATTTCTCCATTTTCTTTAAATAGGAATCCCACTCTTTGTCGATTCCGCCATTTAAAATCCAGTCTGCTTTTTTCTGCTCCGCATATTTTTTAATATCGGTATCATACTGGGATACTTTATTGGTATCGTCAATACTCATAAACACATTCGGATATACATACTTGCTTTTCATATCCTTCAGATATGTTTCATGCATATTGTCCAGACGCCATTTGGCATCCGCCGGCTGTGTGACATACATATCATAATACTCATTGAGAACTGCAAGCGGTCCGTTGACGGACTGCGCCTCACGTACCTCTACCGGTGACTGGTCACCCAGATCCAGATGCTTCAACATTTCACCGCCATCTTTATTTGTGGACAGTTCAAAAATATTAAACGAATCCTTTTCCCCATAACTTCCCCAGTTATTCTGCGGGGACTGAAGCGGCGCATACATCTGATCAATCCAGGCTGCCGCCAGTGCCGTGTTCCGGCAGCTGGATGTAAGCACGCAGCGGCCTCTGTCAAATCCACTTGTTTCACTGTTATTCTGTCTTGTGATATTTCTGGCTCCCTCCGGACCGGTCAGTGCCGGAAGCATCACATAATCGGTATTGTTGTCAATATTTGCAATATCCCAGGTAAAGCAGAGACCGTAACGGTGATTTTTACCTTTTGCCACATAGGTTGACCACTCCTGCGTAAATGCCTCCGGATCTACAAGATCCTCTGTTACCAGCTTATGCAGCCATTCGATGCCTTCTTTATAACCTTCCTGCACGGTCGTATAAATCACGGTTCCGTCATCTTTTACGGCAAAATGATCGCCCGTATCTCCATATCCTTCGCCAAATCCGTTGATGAGAATCGCCGGATCCTGATCGCCATTGTTGATGATAAATGACATCGGAATCACATCTCCCTCGATATCAAACTGTTTTTTCAGATCATCCGCATGATCCCGGAACGCAATCAGCACCTGTTCCAGTTCATCGGTTGTCGTTGGAATATCCAGTCCCAGATAATCCAGCCACTTTTTATTGATATAAGGAATATCCCCGATTGCCTGAATGGCTTCTTTCCCTGCGCCAAGCTGCTCAATCCACGGAAATGAATAAATATGTCCGTCCGGTGCGGTACACATCGTCCGGTATTCCGGATATTTCTCAAAGACCGCCTGAAGGTTTGGCATATATTTGTCAATCAGATTTTCCAGCGGAATAATAATTCCCTGCTTTGCATAACGAAGCAGATCATAATCGCTCATTCCTGCATTAAACAAACCATCCGGAAGGTTTCCAAACTGTGCCAGTGCCAGATTCTTTTTATCGGAAAACTGGTCTGCCACAAAACAGGTCCAGTCAATATGTACATTCGTCTGTTTTTCGAGTCTCTTAAAAATAATCCGCTCGTTCGGATTCTGCGTAGAGGTTGCCGGAGCACTTGTGATAAATGATAATTCTGCCTGTTCTTTCAGTGGAAACTGCACTTCTGAAACCGGTATATCCGGATTGATCTCTGCCTCCAGATGCTGCTCTTTTCCGCATCCTGCCACACCGGTCATCATAGCAAATGCCAGTCCGAGTGCCAGACATTTTTTAATTTTTCTCTTCCACATATCTGTACCTGTCCTTTCTGCTTAACCTTTTACCGATCCAACCATAACACCTTTGTCAAAGTATTTCTGGAAAAATGGATACATAATAAGCAATGGTAAACTTGATACTACAATTGTTGCGTATTTTAACTGTTCGGCAACTTTTGCCATCTCCGCGGTACTCTGAATATCCGCGATCATGCCCGGCTGCGGTGTATTCTGTACCAGAATGGAACGCAGAACCAGCTGCAGTGGCTGTAAGTTTGCATCATTTAAGTAAATCATCGCATCAAAATAACTGTTCCACATACCGACAAAAGACCACAGTGCCAGCACCGCGATAATCGGTTTGCACACCGGCATCATAATCTGGAAGAAATGCTGGATCTCATTTGCCCCGTCAATTGCGGATGCCTCCCGCAGTTCTTTGGGAATGGACTGATAGTACGTTCTTGCCAGAATCATATTCCAGACATTAAATGCTCCCGGAATGAGAATTGCCCACACGGTATTTACCATATGAAGCTGATTGATCAAAATAAACGTTGGGATCATTCCACCGCCGAAAAACATGGTGATCAGAAAAATCACGTTAAAAAATTTTCTTCCGACGAATTCTTTTTTCGACATCGGATACGCTGCTAACAATGTGACAAATACGGAAATTGCCGCAAATGCCAGTGAATACAAAAACGAATTTAAAAATCCGCGCCAGATCATTCCGTTTTCCAGCACACGCCGGTATGCATCCAGTGTCCAGTCTTTGATGTGAAAACTCAGTCCCTGATTATTCAATACCGTCGGGTCCATAAAAGATGCCAGAACAACATAGACCAGCGGAACAACAATTGAAAGAACAAACAGTCCAAGAATGGCATAACCGATTCCAAGCACCAGCCGGTCTGTCCGTGAATATTTCATTTTACTAACTGTTTCCATTTCACGTTCCTCCTATAATCCTTCTCCATCGTTTAATTTCTTTACCACCCAGTTCACAAATATAAGCAGGATCACATTGATCACCGAATTAAACAGTCCCACTGCCGTAGAATAACCGTAATCGCCATTCAAAAGACCAATCCGGTATACATAGGTTGATAAAATTTCAGAAGCCGGTAAGTTCATATCTGTCTGTAATGCATATGCCTTTTCAAAGCCGATGCTCATAATGTTTCCGGCCTGTAAAATAAACTGGATCACGATAATATCCTTGATTGCCGGAAGTTCCACATACCAGATCTGCTGCAAAAGATTTGCACCGTCCACAATGGCTGCCTCTTCCAGTTCCTTGCTTGCATTGGATAATGCCGCAGTATACATGATGGATGCCCAGCCTGCTCCCTGCCAGATTCCGCTTGCAATATAAATGGTACGGAATGCGGACGGCATGGTCATCCAGTTTGTATTCATCCCCAACAGGCGGTTTAACGGTCCTACCGGAGATAAAAACATACGCACCATACCACAGAGCACGATGACGGAAATAAAATTCGGTGCATAGATCAGCAGCTGGATTTTTTTCTTAATCCCCGCCTTGCGGATACGGTTCAGTAAAAGTGCCAGAATAATTGGTATCGGAAAACTCCAGAGAAGTCCAAAGATACTCAGCTTTAATGTGTTCAGCAGGTAGTTCATAAAATCCGGTGAAGATAAAAATCTCTGGAAATATTCCAGCCCCACCCACGGGCTTCCCAAAACTCCTTTAATGACATTGTAATCCTCAAATGCAATCAGAAGTCCTCCCATCGGAAGATACTTGAAAATGATTGTGAGTAACAGTGCCGGCATCAGAAAAAAAACATACAGCTGCCAGTTTTTCTTTATATAAGACAGCTTACTCCCCATGGTTTGTTTTTTCGCAGAGCCGACTTGTTTTGCCAGTTTTTTCATGCGATTGCTCCTCCCTTTTCATCGTATTACTCGTTCTGCTTTGATGTAACCGGTAAAGTAACCGGTTACTTTATGTTCTGATAGTACTACAAAGTTTCCGATATGTCAACACTTTTATTTATTAAAGTAACCGATTACGTAACCAGTTATTTTTTCATTGCTATTTTTCTTTCCGGTTGTTATACTATGGATAAAACAGATAAAGGAGACAGCTTTCAGATGGGAAAGAAACAGGTAACATTTGCAGATATTGCAGCATATACGAATTTTTCAAAGACAACCATTTCCAGATATTTTAATCATCCGGACTCCCTGACGCTTGAAAATCAGGAGAAAATTTCACAGGCTCTTGATACTCTGGGTTACAAAAAGAATAAGCTTGCAAAGGTTCTTGCCAATGGAAAGAGTGAATTTATCGGAATCATTATTCCGAACCTTTATCTGCACTATTATTCGGAAATGCTTACACAGATTCTTTCCAGCTACCGCGATTTTCATTATAAATTTCTCGTATTCGTCAGCGACAACGGACCGTCCGAGGAGGAACAGTACATTGATGAACTGATGGCATACCAGATTGAGGGCCTGATCGTGTTAAGTCACACTCTTTCTTCCGAAAAACTGGCTTCTTACCAGATCCCGGTCATTGCCATTGAGCGCGAAGCCGAACATATCTGTGGCGTAACCAGCGACAATTATATGGGTGCGCTCCAGGCGGCAACGCTTCTGATCCGGGACAAATGCGATGTACTGATTCACGTTAATGCGGATGTTCCAAAGTCCATCCCTGCCTATGACCGTATCCGTGCCTTTGAAGATACCTGTCAGGAATATCACGTTCCTTATGAACTGAATTTAAATGTAATAGGGGATTCTTATCAGGACATTTTTGCACAAATGAAGCACATTTTCTCTGATATTGATGAGAAGTATCCATGCAAAAAAAAGGGGATTTTCCTCGCCAATGATACCTATGCAAATATGTTTTTAAACCTGATTTTCCAAAAATACGGATGCTTTCCTGACAGTTATGAACTGGTCGGATTTGACAATTCCCCGATTGCAAGCGAGGCAATTCTGCCTATCACAACGGTCGGACAGCAGATCGACCTGATCGCCAAAACCGCAATGGAACTTCTGGTGCAGCAGATGGAAGAACGAAAAAAAAGAAGACCGGTTTCTCTTTCGAAACCGATCCATAAACAGATTACACCGGTACTGATCCGCAGGGATACGACCAGCTGATTTTTTATAAATTTATGATTTTTCTTTCTGCTCCATCCCCGTATGCGTCAGATCCTTCACCCACTTATATTTCCGAAAATGATAGAGCGTCCACGGAATTTTTCCAACCTCATCAATACAGGTACACGCGTATACGACAATCACCGGCCAGTGGAACCGGTAAGTTCCAAGCGCAGCAAGTGGAATCGCGATTCCCCACATTGTTACGGCAAGGCTGTACACATCAAACATTGTATCACCGCCGGAACCAAACACGCCATTGATGGTAATTTCGTTGACAGAGCGGCCAATCATATAGACGCAGAGCACAACAAACATTCCCTTTAAATATACGGCTGCCTGCGGTGTCAGTTTGACAAAATGCAAAATAAACGGTGCCGAAATTCCCATGAGAACCATCATGGCAACTCCGCACACAAAGGAAATCTTCATCATCCGCGTACCATATAATTTCCCCCGTTTTAGGTTGCCGGCACCAAGCTCATTTCCGACCATAATCCCCGCCGCACCGGAAATTCCGGCACTCAGGCAGCAGATGATATCACGGACAACCGCCGCCACAGAATTGGCAGCGGCCGCGTCTACTCCCAGATGTCCCATAAAAGAAGAATACGAAGTAAATCCGACTCCCCAGAACAGGGACGCACCGAGAATCGGCATTGCGCATTTCCGGAAATCCCGTGCCAGTTCCCGGTTTCTTTGAAACAGACGGGTCAGATACGGACGGATGTAGCCCGGACGGCTGGAAATCAGGATACAACAGGCCAGTTCTATCATCCTTGCGCTTAATGTCGCTGTTGCTGCACCCCGGACACCCATCGGGGTAATGCCCAGTTTTCCGTAGATCAAAATGGCATTCAGTGCAATATTGATCCCTACCGTAGCAGAACTGATCAGTGCCGTTGTCAATGCGTGCTCGCTGATTTTCATAACCACCAGATAGCATTGGGAAATTCCTGTAAGCAGATAAGAAAATCCGGCAATCCGCAGATACTGCACGCCATAACCGATCAATACCGGTTCATCCGTAAAAAACAGCATCAGATACTGTGGAAAACAGATACAGGCAATGAAAAATGCAATCGACACCAGACCACAAAGCCGCAGTGCCATACAGAAAATATCATCCAGCGTTTTGATATTGCCCCTGCCCCAGTACTGTGCCCCGAGAATCGCCAGTCCTCCGGTTGCAGCAGAAAGAAGCATATTCTGAATAAACTGAATCTGCGTGGCAAGTGAAACTGCCGACATGTAATTCTGGTCCATCCCTCCGAGCATAAACGCATCTGCCACGGCAACCAGTGCCAGCATCAGGTTCTGCAGCATCATCGGAAGCATAAGACCCAGGAGTTTTTTATAAAAAATTGTATCGTTTGTAAACATAAAATTCTCTCTTTTTTCCTGTATCATTTCATCTCAATCCATTTATTATATTGCCTTTTTCATCATTAAGCAACATCAATCATTGCCACTTGCCTCTATACCTGTATATAAAGTTTTGTTTCTTCGGAAAAAAGAATTGTGACACGAAAAAAGCCGCCGCAGGAAAAATACCTGCAACGGCTCAAAAATCAGGGGATATTTATAAAGGATTACGCAATGGTAATATATTTCTTTTCTTCTGTCTTTGTCTTATCTTCCTTTGGAACAAACAGGGTAAGAATACCGTTCTGGAAACTTGCCCGGATATCTTCCTGACGGAGATACTCGCCCACATAGAATGATCTCTGGCAGCTTCCGGTATAACGCTCGCGGCGCAGATACTTACCTTCCACGGTCTCTTCTGCACTCTTGGTTGCACTGATCGTCAGATAGCCTTTGTGCAATGCTGCCTGCACTTCTTCTTTCTTATAACCAGGCAGTTCCATCTGCAGCTCATATCCATCTGCCAGTTCTCTGATATCTGTCTTCATCAGATTCTGTGTGTTTTGCGATGCCTGCTGCTTCGGGGCTTTCTTGTTATATTCACTATCGTCATACCATGGGTTAAAAAATGTATCAAATAAATCGTACATAAGTCATTTCCTCCTGTAAACGTTTTGTTCTTTGTTTATGCCCCTATTATAGCACGTTATTAGCACTCGTCAAGTATGAGTGCTAATAAAATTTCTAAAAATTTTATTAAGTCCCGGTTTCTAAGGATTTCCGGATTTTTTCCACATCCGTTTTTCGCAGATCCCCATGAATATTGGATTCAAATGTTACATACTCATAATCTTTCTGATATTTCTTTAACTGTTTTACCAGCTTATCCGCCTGTTTTTCATATGCCTGCAGATCTATTTTTTCATATTCTGAAACCCCTGCCGCCCTCAGATTCTCTTCTATCTGTTTTTCTGCATCCTTCACAGAAATGGCCGAAGACGATTATATGATATGAACCCAAACGGTACGTCAAGTATTATCTTTAAATTGCGTTGACAATCTTCCCTGAAAATCTATAATAAAATTAGTATTATTGTATTACCTTACTTTCAGATAAAGGAGACCCCCATTATGATATTTGCGACAGGATGGCTTTCCCTGCACCTGTTTGGTGTTTTTATAACATTTGCCCTGCTGGTGATTGTTTCCCAGAAAGAGGACGCCACCTATAAAAGTGAACTTCTTCTGACAATCGCATGCTGCCTTGTCACACTGGTAGCAAAAAGCATTTATATTGTGGGTGGTTCCAGACAAACGCTTCTTACCATAGGAAAACTCGAATATCTCGGAAAATCTTTTGCCAATTACTGCGCACTGATGTTTATTCTCCGCTGGCAGAACATTAAAATTCCAAAATGGTTTATCAATACCCTGTTGTTTATCAACTGTGCTTTCTATATCCTGATTGCAACCGTTGACCTTCACCACTGGTATTATAAGGATTACTGGCTTAACCCGTCACAGGCGAATATACGTGGGTATACTCTCGAAATTGCCCCGGCTCCTATGTATTATATATTTATGGCTTTTCAGGTTATGGAAATTATAGGCAGTGTATGTGTGATTGTTTCCTCGTATCTTTCCAAAAAGGATATGCCAGATCGCCTGAATTTGCATATCATCCTGCTGTTTTCCATGCTTTCCCCTGCGATCCTTCTCTCCCTGCGCCTTCTTGGCATTTTAAAATGGGACGACCCGACACCGCTCGGAATGTTTTTCGCCTGCGTGTTTATGTGTATTGCCGTCGTCAAATACAAAATGATCGACCCGGTAAAAAGCGCAAAAAACCTGATCATCCAGAATTTAAATGAAGCTGTTGTCGTCACGGATCTGGAGGGAAGATTTCTCTTTTTGAACCCTATGGCAGAAACACTGGTTTCTTCTATGAAGAAAAAAGCCATCCACCGTCAGAAAGACAGCGAAATCTACGATATTCTCCGGGGTTCGGAGGGATATTTTGACTGGCTGGATCACCACTATCAGGTCGAGGAAACGGAATTGCAAAGCTGCAACACCCCACAGGGATATATGCTGACACTGGTAGATGTCACAAAAATTCTGGAACAGAACCACCGCATGAAAGAACTCGTCACACAGGCAGAAGCTGCCACACAGGCAAAATCCGCGTTTGTATCCAATATATCCCATGAGATCCGTACCCCTATGAATTCCATTGTCGGAATCACGGAAGTCATGCTGCGTTCCCGGCATTCCCCAAGGGAACAGGAATTCCTGCTAAACATCCAGAGTTCCGGACAGGCACTGCTTTCCATCATCAACGATGTACTGGACTTTTCCAAGATTGAATCTGGAAAAATGCAGCTGGTTTTAGAGCCTTATGATACGCTCTCCCTGTTCCATGACCTGAAGCTGACAATGGAAAACCAGATCAGCAAATGCCCTCTGGAGCTGATTTATGAAATTGACCAGACCATACCATGCCTTTTATATGGGGATGCCGGACGCATCCGGCAGGTAATTACAAATCTGGTCAGCAATGCCATCAAATATACCGAACATGGACATGTCCGTTTTTCCGTTCATGTCCATAAAAAAGATTATGATAAAGTTTCCCTTTATTATGAAGTGGAAGATACCGGTATCGGAATCCGCAAAGAAGATCAGGAAATATTATTCGATTCCTTCCAGCGTGTGGATTTAAAAAAGAACCGCCGTATTCAGGGAACCGGTTTGGGCTTGACAATTTCGAAGAATTTCGTCAATATGATGGGAGGGACTATTGGTGTAGAAAGTGAATACGGAAAGGGAAGTAAATTTTATTTCTGTATTGACCAGACGATTATGGACTCGACACCAATTTCAGAAATCAACTACGAGCAGCGGCACAACAGTGTTGTCAGCAAAGAAGCAGAAAGCCTGTTTACCGCAGAGGATGCCCACATTCTCCTGGTAGATGATAATTCCCTGAACCTGCTCGTTGCCCAGGAGCTTCTAAAACCTCTGCAGCTTCAGATTGATACCGCAGAAAATGGAAAAGATGCTGTCGCTATGGTACAGGAACGGCATTATGATCTGGTACTGATGGATCACATGATGCCTGTGATGGACGGCATTGAAGCTACCAAAGCAATCCGGGCACTTCCGGAACCACAATACCAGAACCTGCCAGTCATTGCCCTGACTGCAAATGCTATGGTAAACGCACAAAAGGAGTTTGCAAATGCAGGCATGAACGGATTTGTTGCAAAACCGATTGATTTCCAGATGATCTGTAACCAGCTGCGCAAATGGCTTCCTAAAGATATGATCCATGAACTTACCCGGGAAGAAGCCGAAAAGATTCTGTCGGATGAAACGGACACTGCGGATTCCATAACGGATACTTCCGCCGGAAGTTCCGCGGAAAATCCTGCGGGATTCCGCTTCGAAAACGGTCTGCCCTACTGCGGATCGGAGGAAGCATTAAAACAGATCATACAGATTTTTTACAACACCATCGATAGCAAATCCAAAAAGATTGAACAATGTCTAAAGGAACAATTAATAAAGGATTATACGATTGAAGTCCACGCATTAAAAAGTTCCGCATTGCTGATCGGTGCCCCCGGTCTGTCCGAAGCTGCAAAGGAACTGGAAATGTATGGAAATGCACAAAATCTTGCTGCACTTGAAGAAAAAACAGGACCGATGCTTGCCATGTACCGAAGTCTTAAGTCCCTCCTGCGTCCTTATGTGGAGGATAACGAAAGCAACAAAAAGAAAGTTTCTTCTGATGACTGGATTACCGTTCTTGAGCAGATGCATCAGTGTGTAGAACAGTTTGACATGGATGGCGTGGATCATGCCATGGAAACCATGGAGACGTTTCAAACACCGGATAAGCTCAAAGACCTGATGGAACAGCTGCGTGTCTGCGTTACAGATGTGGAAATGGAAGAAATTATGAAATTAACTGATACAATGGTCAATTTATTACAATAGAAGGAGAGACATCATGCACGAAATAAAAAGCCCATTTCTCATCCTGATGGAGGAACAAAGTTATCTCGCACAATCATTAGAAAGTGCTTTTGAAAAACAAAATGTCAAAGTAAAAATTGTAACGATAGCAGAAGCCAGCAGCATTGTCATCTCGGAAAAACCAAGTGGTTACCTGATCTGCACAAGCCCGGAGCTTTTAAAAAAAGCGGTCAGCGTAAAAGTAATGGTTGACCAGGCGATAAAAAACAAGACTCCGGTATTTATCATGGGAAACATAGATGAACTGGAACTGCTGTGGGAGACCCTCCCACAGCAGATGGTCATGGATGTGTTCACACGCCCGATTACGGTGGGCGATATGGTCGATAATGTCTGCACACAGATGAACGATTTCTATCAGCTGAAAAAACACACGATTCTGGCTGTGGATGATTCTGGTATTATCCTGCGCAAAATCAAGGCTCTGCTCGAAGACACCTATCAGGTTGTACTGGCAAACTCCGGTGCAATGGCGATCAAATACCTGACCTTAAACACCCCTGATCTGATTCTGTTAGATTATGCCATGCCGATCGTTGACGGAAGCCAGATCATGCAGATGCTTCGGGAAGATCCGGAATTTCACCATATTCCGATCATATTTCTGACTGGAAAAAATGATGCAGAAACCGTAAAAAATGTCATGTCTTTAAAACCAGATGGTTATTTATTAAAGAGCATGAATCCTCAGAAACTGCACGCGGCAATTGATGACTTTTTTGCATCACGGGGCAAATAAACCGGTTACGATACCCATCGCTTTTTGCGGTGGGTATATTGATATCCCACAAAAATGCTCCCTGCAGGCGAACGTTTTCCCTTCTGAAAGAACCGCATCATTTTCTTTAACGCTTTTATCGCACGGATAAATTTCTAAAATACTATTCTGCTTTGTTACAGCAGGCAATTCCCAGCCCGTCCGGTCCAATATGACAGGACAGCCCCAGCGACAGATTATCGCACATGACATCCATACCCGGAAAGCTTTCTTTGATCTGCCGTATCCACTCTTCCGTTACTTCTGCGGTAGAACTTGATGCAGCCATAAGATATAGTTTTCCTGCTTCATAAGCCTCCTTAAAATTCGTCTCAAATTCTTTTTTCATTGCGTCTATCATTGCTTTTCTCGCATTTTTCATTCCACGGCACTTCTGATAGACATCTAACTTTCCCACACCAAATTTCATAACCGGCTTAATCTTCAGCACATCTGCTGCCACCGCAGCAACTGAACTGATCCGTCCACCCTTTTTCAGATATGTCAGCGTGCTGAGTCCCACATAAATGACCATATGCTGTCTGTTTTTTTCGAGAATATCTTTAATTTTCTGTGCACGGTATCCTTTCTCTGCAAGCTCCACGGCATCGAGAACCGAACGGTGCATCGGCGTAGACACGCGTCCATTATCTACAACAAATACTCTTCCGGCATACGGCTCCTCCTGTGCCATTGCCTGTGCCGTCATGCAGGAACCGCTCAAACCGCTGCTGATCGGAATATAGACAAGTTCTTCATATTCCTGCAGCATGGCTGACCACATATGCATCACACTCTCCGGTGACGGCTGGGATGTTGCCACATCCGCACCTTTCCGAAGCATTTCATAAAATTCCTCTCTGGAAATATCCACCCCTTCACGATATAATTTTTCATCAATATAAAAAGGCATTGGCAGTACGGCAATCCCCAGCTTAGATGCTTCGTTTTCTAAGATGCCACTGTGGCTGTCTGTCATGATTCCTGTTTTTTTCATAGAATAGTCCTGTCCTTTATCGTTTTGTTTTAGTATAACACAAAGCAGGGGACAATTATACTGCTGGCGGAAACTGTAACAAATATTTCCCCAGTTCCTCCATAATCATCTGCTGGCTCTCCCGAGTGTGAATCAGTGCATAATAATTTCTTCCGTATTTTGCCTGTCTCTCCTCTTCCCGGATTCCTACGGCTCTTCCCTTTTCCGTCACACGCTTTATCTTTTCTTCTCCCTGCACGGTTTCCTCAAGATATCCTTTTTCCACAAGCAGCTGATTGATAAATGAAGCGGTCAGTTTCTTTCGATCCGTCTCCCCACATAGCGCATTGATCCGGTTTGTCAGTTCTGAAAGCATACAGGTGTCGGTCAGTTCCACCTCATCAAGTTTTTCCGGAGCGATATAAAATGGCAGCTTCTTTTTTCTTGCCGGAGCTGCTGTCGTGGTATCTACTGTCATGCCGGAAAATGCCTCCGCTGTGGCGGTATCTCCACCATGCTCGTTCAAAAATGCTGTGATAACCTGCGTAAAACGCGCACCGTAACTTTCGATTTTCTGTGCACCCATTCCGTACACGGCTGCCATCGCGGTGGAATCCACAGGACATTTGGCACACATATCTTTTAATGTCTTATCGGAACAGATAATATACGGTGGCACACCTTTTTCCACGGCAAGTTCCGTCCGGCATTTGCGAAGCTGCTCAAACAGTTCCTGCCCTTCCGGTGTCAGATCAGCAAGCTGCAATGCCTTTTTCTTCTCTTTTCCGGTCTGGATATAAGTTTCCTCCGCCTCATCTTCCACAACCACACAATTGCTGCATTTTTCACAAGTACACGGACTGTTGTCCCCGAAATAGGACAGGATAAACTGGCGCAGACACTCATCGGTCTCGCAGTAACGGATCATCTCATTGAGTTTCCTCTGCTCATTTGCCCGCAGCGCGGGATCATCGGATGCCTGCCCGGATGTGGATTTGTACTGCAACAGGCGTTTGTTTATCATGATATCCTGTTTCGAGAAAAATAACACACACTCCGCTTCTTCCCCGTCGCGCCCGGCACGGCCAGCTTCCTGATAATAATATTCCAGACTCTGCGGCATATTGTAATGAAGCACATAGCGCACATTGGATTTGTCGATTCCCATGCCAAATGCATTGGTTGCAACCATCACACGGATTCGGTCATACGTAAAATCATCCTGATTCTTTTTCCGTTCTTCTAAAGACAAACCTGCATGATAGCGCCCCGCCGCAATGCCATATTGCAACAAAAGGGCATACACACTGTCCACATTCTTTTTCGTGGCACAATAGATGATTCCACTCTCATCCTCATGCCTTTTCACATAATTTAAGATACTGTTGTCCGTCTCTTTTCCGCCCTTGCGATTGACCACACGGAAGAACAGATTTGGACGGTCAAATCCTGTCACGACTGTCACTGGATTCTGCAAATGCAAACTTGCGGTAATATCCTGCTTGACGCGCTCTGTGGCGGTCGCGGTAAATGCACTGACAACCGGACGGTCTGGCAGTTTTGCAAGAAAATCTGCAATTTCAAGATAACTCGGCCGGAAATCCTGTCCCCACTGGGAAATACAGTGTGCCTCATCCACTGTCACCATGGAAATGTCGGCATAATATGCAAAGTCGAGAAAACGCGCGGTGTTGAGCCGCTCCGGTGCCACATAGATAATTTTGTATTTTCCCTGTGCTGCATAGGCAAGCGCAGCGTGTATCTGGTTTTCCGTCAGGGAACTGTTGATGTAGGCTGCATGCACACCTGCCTGATTCAATGCCTTGACCTGATCTGACATGAGCGAAATCAGTGGGGAAATCACAAGCGTAATTCCCTCAAGCATCAGCGCCGGAACCTGATAACACAGGGATTTTCCCGCGCCTGTCGGCATGATTCCAAGGACATCCTTTCCCTGCAGGATTCCATCCATCAGTTCCTGCTGGCCCGGCCGCAGGCTGTCGTATCCAAAATAATGTTTTAGTGTTTCGAGTAAATTCAATTGGTTCTCCTTGTTGTGTTTTCTTTGCTGTTGTCCAGATGATCTATCCTGTTTAGGTGCTAGGTGAACAGGAACAAATGATCATCTGTATACAGTAAAATTTAAAAATTACTTGACTGTAAAATGAAATGGGGTTATTCTTTTTATATTAAGAAATGGGTTTTCACTGGGTAGGGTTTATGCCTGACAGGACTTGCTCGTTTCTTTTTTATTTCCAGAACATCATACAGGTACTTCTTTCCACTGGAAGCGTGCCGTATCAATAATCGACCTGTAAAGATATTATATCTGTCCACTTCCCCATGATCATTATATACTGGCAATGCAAATCTCGTATCATACCGATACCAGCCCATCTTCGCATCGCGCGCATGTTTTGCTTTGCGGTTATGTTCAAATACACCATTAGAAGCTATCTCTATCATTTCCGGTAAAATCTGTACTGCATTTGCTTTTGCCTTTGCATTCATCCCTCTTAATTTTTTCGTGTAAACAGATCCTGCATATTCCCCTGGCAATTCTGTTCCTATAAAAACAATTTCTTTATCTTCTGCAATACTATAAACCTCACCAACATATTTTCTGAGATATTTTTCGACATCATCCCAGGATATTTTCTTTCCCTTAAATATAATATCATTTATCACGACAATTTTGTTTCCATCTGCATCTTTTACAACAGAAATATTGCGTTTTGTCCCCTCACTCATGCATGTTTCCTTTATTTTTCTGCAGCTCATCGTAATAAGCTTTATACCGGTACGCTGTCCTACGGCTGATTTCCCCCTGTGCAGCAATTTCCATAATTGTCATCCCACTCTCATATTTTACAGCAAAATCCCGGTAAGAAGTCATCCAGGCTTCGTCATGCTTTTTTCTCCCGCCGGTATTGCGATTTTTATATACTTCGAGTTCCGCCCGAAGCTGCTCGTTTTCCTGTTCCAGTTGCGCAATTCGCTGCAATGCACTTTTCAATGATGTAATTGTCATATGCCTCCCGTGCCACTTTTGTTTTTGACACGATTATAATCAATTTGCTTTCATGTGTCAATATCTGTTTCTGGCACATTTTCAAAAAATAATTTATAATGAAAGTGTAACAAAACAAACAAAAATTCTATTTATATATAGATTGCGCAATACGAGGAGGTGAAACAGGAAAATGCAAAAGAATACTCCACTTGAAACGATGTACATGGAGTATGCAAATACCGTAAAACATTTTTTAATTTCCTTATGCGGCAATTTTGATCTGGCAGAAGACCTGACACAGGAGACCTTTTATCAGGCATACAAATCAGCGCACCGTTATAACGGAAACTGTAAAATTTCGGTCTGGTTATGTCAGATTGCAAAACACTTATATTTTGATTATCTGAAAAAAGAGAAACATAAAACCACAGTCGGAATTGAACATTTAGAATCTTTTGAAGCAGTAAACAATCAGGGGAATCTTGAGGACACGTATCTCATAAAAGAAGAAACCAAAGAATTACTATCCGCTTTAAGACAGGTAAAGCACCCTTATGGACAAGTGTTCTGGCTGCGAGCATACGAGGAAATGAGTTTTAAAGAAATCGGAGAAATTTTTGACAAAAGTGAAAATTGGGCGCGCGTTAACTATTTCCGCGCAAAAACAAAGATCAGAAAGGTAATCGAAGATGAAAATAACATGTGATATCGTAAGAGATTTAATGCCATTATATGTTGATGACGTCTGCTCTGACGACAGCCGAAAACTTATTGAAGACCATATAAATCATTGCAGCAAATGTCAAAACGAACTGGCAGCCATGAAAGATCCGATCGAATGTCCCCCACTTAGTGAAGTCGGAGACAGTAAGACTCCATTTTCTAAAATCAGAAAAAAAGTCCGGATCAAAATGATTGCTGCAATTATTTCTACCGCGTTTCTTGTAATGACTGCTATGTTTGCCATTCAGGAAGTAGGAGTACTTCACGACTTTTTTATGCCCATGGATATAGCATTCATAGATAACAACCATGGTTCGGATGAATGGTTTCAAGTACGCATAAATGACGGTGATTATTTGATTTTTTCATCTGTTTTTTATAAAAAAGAAGTAATAAATGACATAAACAATCCCTATGATATAACCATACGCATTCTAGATGAGAACCAAACAATTGTTTTAAAGGATACAACTATTAAACTTGGAGAATCCATAAATTTACATTGTTTGAAATACAATAAAAATTACATTGTGCAGGTAAAATGTAAACCCGGAAGATATAATTTAAATTTTACATAATCCATCATTTAATGATGATTTTAATGCTTTATGCTATTAAAATAAAAAATGGCATTGGTTAGGCTGCTCTAACTAATGCCATTTTTGAATGGAATATCCCCGTTTTGAAATTTTCCTCACTTACTGCATAACCATTGTTGTTTCGATTTATTTCTTCTCCAATACCTCTTGTGCCGTTTTTGCATCATAGCCCAATGCGGTAAGTTTTTCTACGGTATCATTTCCCCTGTTGATCGCATCCAGAATTCCAAGAATTGATTCGCGGCCTTCGGTATAGCCTGAGTCATGTCCCTCAGTGTAACCTGATTCATGCCCCTCTTTCCATATGGACTTTACAAATTTCTTTTCATCAAATTCTGTTAACAGCATATGGCGCACCTCGCTTCGATTCTTGAGCAAAACATCCTTTAAAATGTCATGCCGGATACAATACGATATGGATTCATCAATTGCCTGCTCAATCGGCATTCCCCTGTCAATGTTCTGCCGTATCCTTGCAATAAACAAAGAATAATGCATCAGCCGTCTGCACTTATTCATCAGTTCTGCATTGTGTCCACTGTTTACATTAAGTATCCGGGCTTTGCATTCTAGCGCCGGTTCCATATCTTTTGCAGACGGATCACTCTCAAAAGCATCCGACAACAGAAGCGTATAATCATCCGGAATTTTCTCTGTACCATTGTAAAATACAATATACTGCGGCATCGGCAGCTTTACCAGTTTATGACCATACATATTCAGATCATGCAGTTTGATGTATTCATCATACAACTGCGCAAAATAAAGCAGCCCACGAACCGGCATATTCGGGTTTACAGTTGACTGATGCTCGTACAAGTTCATGGTCGATGAAATCATAAACGATTTATCATTTTTCATGGACATAAATATCACATCTTCCAACGTCGTAATCTCAAGTTCCTCCGGATTCTGATGATCTGTTCCGTTGATCGCGTTATACAGTTCGAGCAGATCCTCCTTATCCTGAAACACTCTCTGAAATAAGCGGTCCTTATACTTCCTGTTATGAAATCGGAACCTGCGTACAAACTTTAACCAGCTTTTTGTTCTTTTGTAATTCAATCACTGTCCTCCTTACATTATACGAAAAGAAAAGCGGTTATGCAATGTATTCAGTTTAATTCGTTATGGAAAATTTTAGCGATATGCTATGGATTTGCCATTCAACATTTTTACTATACAATACCTATTGTATTTTCGCAACTGAAATTGTATTTCATACTTAGAATTGTTAATAAGGTTCTGCTTCAAACAAACATAAGGACATATAGGGGAAAAAGTCATTTGTCATGTCCCAGCTATATAAAAAAGAAGGACATAATCAGAAAATTTTTCTGTATATGTCCTTCAACTGCTGTGTCATAATGTCCGTTTAAAAAATGCAATGATCTGCTGCCATACTTCATCCTGGAAAAACATCAGGTCCGCATGCTCTGCACCATCAAGCGCAAGCAATGTCACATCACAGCCGGCTGCTTCTAACGCATCATACAATTCCTCACTCTGCGAAAAAGGCACGGTACTGTCTTTGGTTCCATGAATCAGCAGGAATGGCGGCGCATCCGGTGTCACTTTGGAAACCGGGGAATTCTCATAAGCCTCCTGCGGATGTGTCATAACATTAAATCCCATCAGCAGCGACTCTGAAGACATGGCTGCCTTTTCCACATCATCATATGGAAAATGGGACGCATCGGTCGGCGGATACCACGGACAGGCCGCCTGAACCTGACTGGAATACTCCAGATACTCACCTGTATCCAGTTTTTTATCCTGATCCAGTGCTGCCATACATGTCAGATATCCTCCTGCAGATTCTCCCATCACACCAAATTTTTCACTGTTAATCCGATATCTTTTTGCATATGCACGAAGATATCGGATTGCTGCCTTGATATCACACAGCTGCATCGGATGTGTTCCCTCGTTGGATGTCCGGTACTCTACGCTGGCAACAACAAACCCTTCCTGCGCCAGTGTGCCCAGATATGCCAGATGCGCTGCTTTGTCCATGCGCTGCCATGCGCCACCGCAAATCCATACAATACATGGATATGTCTTTCCTTCCCCGTCCTCCGGATAGATGAGATCCAGTTTGAGATCTCTCCGGCAATGACCGAACCAGGAATCAACCTGCGCATAAGTAATGTCTGTTGTCACAACATATTGTGGTTTTGTGGTTTCCGGTTTTAATGTTTTCTTCATTATAATTTTCCTCGTTTCCGATGTAAAATTTCCTTTTTCAATCCAAATGAAACTGCGCGACAAAATCCCGGATCACATTAACGGACTGTGTGCACTCCTGCAGCTTGTCGTAACCCTCGGTTACAAGGTTCTGCGTACTGCCGGATTTCTCGGCAATACCGCTGATTCCGTCTGTGGACTGTTCCACCATGGAGTTGATCTCTGATACGGTAGAAGAGATCTCTCCAATGTGCTGCTCTAATGCATCCACTGCTTCTTTTGTCTGCTGCATGATCTGCTGGAATGTGTCCGCATCGGCATGATACTGCTCCCCCACCTGTGCGAAATGCTCATAATCCCCAAGAACGGTCTGTTCCAGAAATTCCATAATCGTTGTGAGGCATTCGGTCATATTGGAAACCGAACTGTTGACCTCTCCTACAATCTCGTCAATTGTGGAAACGGTATCCAGTGTCTGCGTTGCCAGATCTCCGATTTCGGAAGCAACAACCGCAAATCCCCTGCCCGCTTCGCCAGCCCTGGCTGCCTCAATATTGGCATTTAATGCCAGAAGGTTTGTCTGGGAAGAAATCTGTTTGATGTTGTCTGTCAGCGCATTGATCTTCTGTACGGATTTCGCCTGCTCCACAGCGGCATCCGTCTTCTGTTTCATGACCGCATACATCTGGTCTGTCTTGTGGCGGGACTCCGTACTGATCCGCTCCATCTCTCCGGCACGCTCCTGGATCTGTCCGGAATTTTTCTCTCCATCCTCTGCAAGCCGCTGGATATTGTCGGAACTTTCTCTCATAATTCCAACGTTTTCCACAATGTGCGCCGCATTTGCACTGGTCTCTTCCATCCCTGCCGCCAGTTCCTGCGTAGCCGCCGAATTGTTCTCCGCATAAGCGCTGTTCTGTTTCATAAGCTGGTTTAAATTTCCGGTATTTGTTTCCAAAACCTGCTGCGTCTGCTGCAGGTTTTCCATCATCGCCCGGAGCTTCTTTCGCATATCGTGGATCTTTGTTGCCATATCCCCGATTTCATCCTTCTGCTTCCGCAGCTTTGCTCCAGCCTCTGTCGGGCGGAAATCCAATGCAGCGGTCTGCTCAATCACAGAAGTCAGCTGACGGATTGGCTTTGTTAAGCCGGTACCCATAACAATACCAATCACTGCCGAGAGAATAAATGCAACAATCATTGCAAGAATAATCATCTTTGCAAGTCCGTATGCCTCGGAATAAATCTCCGACACCGGTGCCGTAAGCACCAGCTTCATGCCATTGTCCAGATTATAAAAGGCCAGCTTCTTGTCTACATTTTTGTAAGTATACTCTAAGGTTTTCCCCTGATTGCCATCCTCTGCCAGAAAATCTGCACCCTTTTTCAAGGAGCTGTCCAGATCGGTAATGACTGTACCCTCATCCACATTTTTGTGATGCATGATGGAACCGGAAGCATCCGTCAGGAATGCATAGCCGGACTGATATACGGTTGTCTCATCCACCAGATCAGTAATCTGTGAAAAATCAATATCCATACCAACAATACCGATCGATGTTCCATCTTCTGCAAACAATGGCACAACGTATGAGATCATGTAAATATTGATATTTTCATTCATGTACGGTGACATCCAGATAGCTTCCTTTGCCTGTACCGGAAGATAATACCAGCCGACATGCTCCACATCGCTTTCATCATACATGGAAAAATCCGTCGGTGTCAGGCACTGCAGTTCACTGTCAACTGACTGACGCTGTGCAAAAACACCGGATGTCGGATTGGAGTAATTCGGGTTATACCGCAGATATACCGTCACTGCCCCATTTGTATGGTTTGCAAAATCAAGCACCGCCTGCTGTACCGTCTCGGTGTATGTATCCGCATAATCCTTGCTCTGCCGGAACGAATCATAGTCAAAATTACTCATTGCAACTTCACTGAGCGTATCCACCGACTGCTCAATCTTCTGAATCGTGGAATTGATCTCTTCGGTCTTCTTCTGCCCGGTAAGCTGCATCATGGTCATTGCATCTTTTCCGGCTGTCCGCACAGAATTTGAAATTGCAATCACCCCGATCAGCACCGATGTAAAAAGAGAACAGATCAAAATAGATGCTATAAGCTTTGTCCGTACTGATTTCATAATCCTTTGCCTCCCAAACTCATTTTTTCTGTTGTTTTTATAAGTAGTCCCCTTATGTATTCCGAAAATCATCCAGTACCGGTATCCCGGTAATTTTCACTTTCCATTATAACATACCATGCTGAATTTTTTAGATGTAATCGGAAATATATGGAATTTTATGAAACAGTACATCATCCAGACGGTCTACCGCTTCCTGCTTCCCTTCAATGCGTTCAAGGGCATACAGACGCTCAGCCGTTTTATATCCCAGTAAAAGGGTAGTCAGCGTACCTATCTCCATTTTTAACTTATACTCTGCCGGTTCATCGGTCAGCATACATGTTCCATCGGAAAAACAGAGCCGAAAACTGCGATTGTTCCACGGAAGCAGGTGATCCTCAATTTCAAGTTCGATATACAGTGTTCCGCCATCCGGATCACATGGATAATCCTGTAAAAAGCTCTCGATATCAATAATCCGTCCCATGGCATACGGCCGGATCGTTTCCTTGATATCTCCATCATCCATCTCAAACGCAATCGGTTCGCTGAAATAGGTATAGCCATGCACCGCATCGATCATGGAATCATGCGCGTGGATATACTCCCACAGCCCCTTTTTTGCCTCGCGGTTTAAGTAGATCATTTCCTTGATATGCATGATATCGTTTTTGATCAGATAGACCATAAATCCGCATGGCTTGTCCTTGGTGTTATAGTAAACTGCCACGTTCGTATCGTCCTCATCCCAGCGCCAGTATTCCTCCCACGCCAGTGCATTCCGGAACAGGCAGCCGTGCGTAATCGACGCAAAATGCGAATGCAGCTCATGAAAATCGGTATTGTCCCAGTCCACACGCCGTACATACCCGGGTGCTTTTACTTTCGTCGGAATCTGCCGATCCTTGATATTGAAAGAAATTTTATTGGATATGATCTCCCAGCCCAGATGATGATACAGCGGTATGGAATATGGATACAGGAGGGCAAACGGTCTTCCCTGCTGTTTCATATGTTCCAGACTCTGATACATCAGTTTTTTCATAATGCCCTGCCCGGTATATTCCGGATATGTACAAACACTCGTAACAAATCCAACGGGAAATACCTCCCCGTATATATTCATTTTCAATGGATACACGGCAAACTGGGAAATCAGGGTATCCCCATCAAAACATCCCAGCACATCCGCACGCTCCAGTACCGGAAACTTCGACTGTTTGATCTCTTCATCTTTCCATCCGGTTGCCGTCAGCTCATCCTCCGTTACCTGAAAGGTATAGCGCAACAGCGCGTTGTACTGATCCAGATCCTTCACATCCTTTGGTTCTAAGTAGCGTATGGCATAATTTTCCACCGAATTCATTTTTCCTCCTTCGAAATTTCTTCTTTAATAATAAGTATTTCTTCTTGATTTATAAATTCTCTTAAAATTCCCTTAACACTATGCTGTTCCCCTATATCAGTGACATCAATTTCATTTATACAAAGATATAACCATGGCAACTTTTGGGAAAGCTTTTCCATAAGATCTACAATACCATATGTTGTAAGGCTATTCTTCGAAGTATAGACAGAATATTGTCTATGTTCAAATCCATTCATTTTCATAAACTGGCTTATGTCCCGATATGCCTTTTTATAAAACTTGGGATTGATGGTTATTTTAGGTCTCGGATAATTTATTGCCAAGTCCTTCTGGCTCAAATCAAAAGTAATTTGTTTTCGGCTTGAACCGTTTTTTGTTTTATTTTCCATATTATGCACTTATCATCTGTTTTCTCTTTATTTGCGCTAAAACATCTTCACTTTTATTATTTTCGTTCCATGTGCAGGATGTTGCATAATTCAAAAACCACTTAGAACGTGTCAGGCGCATAATAATCGTCCACATATCAGAAAAATCGTTTTTCTTTTCTCCAGCACCGAAAGAAAGGACTTCTCCTTCTGCCACACATGAAATATTTTTTTTATCAAATTCCATTTTTATAGTTTCATAAATATTTGACATTGTATATCCATTTTTCTCTATTATTTTTTTGTCAAATGTAAAATCTACTCTCAGCATAATCATTCCTCCCCGTATAATATTATTCTCCGATTCTCCATCATTTCTTTCAATTATATCATTGTATATATGCATCATCAATATCTTTCGCTGATTGTCCCTTTGGTTATGATCCGCAGATTGTCTGTCATGCAGACCATAATTTTATTCTGCTTCCTGTAGTTTTATTTTTCTTTGACAGTTACTGTCATGCGTACCTTCGTGCCATCTTCTTTCGCATAAATATATGCACGTCCCCTGCCGATGGCGGTGATCATGCCGGTTTCATTTACCGTGGCAACATTTGTGTTCGAACTGTAGTATTCCGGTTTGTTGCCGGAGGATACCGTCACGTTCGGCTGACATGTTTCGCCGGCCGTTAACGAAATCTGTTCCTGTCCGACGGTAATCTTTGGCTTCTTTACCGTGACCTCACAGGTTTTGCTGACACCGTCGACTGTAACCGTGATGATGGCTGTTCCGTTTTTTACAGCGGTAACTCTGCCCTCATTGTCCACCGTGGCTACGCTTTTTTTATTTGTTTTCCACCTGGGAATACTTTTGGATGTGGAAGAAACGGATAACCGGAGCGTCCCCTTCCGGTAAAGGGATGCGGATGTCCGGTCCAGCCGGACCGTTGGCTGCTTTACCGTCACTTTACAGGTCTGGGCGGTTTTATCCGCTGTGACCGTGATGGTAGTTTCACCCGGTTTTTTTGCTGTGATCACGCCGTTTTCATCCACCGAGGCGATGCTCGAGCGGGCGGATTTGTACGTGACCGGATGCCCAGTTGATGTCTCGGCTTTCAGACGGGCCGTATATCCGTTCTCCAAGGATATGGATTTCTGACTTAATGTAATGACCGTTTTTTCAACTGTAACCCTGCAGCTTGCCTCCCCATTGGCAATTTTTGCAGTGATCGTAGCATTACCGGCCTTTTTCGCCGTGATCTTTCCATAAGTGTTCACGGACGCGACTGCGGAATCACTCGAAGAAAACTTTGGTTTCTTTCCGGTAGAAGTAATCGCAGTCAGATAATACTCGTCTCCAATTTTCATGGTCTTAGTGTATTTTGTCAGCAGAACGTATTCGTATCCGCTGGCAGCATATACTGTTGTGATTCCGTTGTAACTGGAGAATAAAAGCATGGAAACCATGCAGAAGACAGCCAATGCTGACTTTAAGAAGTTCTTTTTTGTGTGTAACATATGCCCCCATTTCCGGTTGCAGAAACAAACGGGACAATCAGCTTGTATAAAAATCTAGCATATCTTCTGCGGTTTGTAAAGAGATTTTTGTTATTCTCCAACCACAACCTTACAATCCTTCGTAAAACACGCAATTCCGTACTTGATAAAGTTTCTCATTCCATCCTGTCTCAGCCTATCCACATAGTCTTTTTCCTCTATCTGCTCCAGTGCTTTGGCGCATGCAGCATCCATATCTCCATTTTCTGCATATTTGAGTTCGATTACAATTCCCTGATTTTCTTTATAAAAAGGTTTTTAATTTCCCTGTTTGGAATAGTCAGGCGGTATTTTCCGCTTTCTGTACGTCCCTGATGCGTCAGATATCCGGTAGTAAAAAGTACGCTCCACAGGTTTTCAATGCTTTTATCAAGCTCATCATATGTGAGTTCCAACGAGATTTCTTTTTCAATGCATTCTCCTGCAATCAGACGCTCGATTTCGTTTTTGGTCTGGACATCCGCTTTGTCTATAAATCTGCGCACAGGCTTTTACAATACCGGATAACATCCCACGGACAGTAAATATCGGTGTTTCCGAAATGATAACCATCGTACCACTCCTTAACTTCCGGATAGTGGTCTGAAAACGTGTAATCATCCAGAAGTTTTTCAACCTCATTGTCCGTAAATCCAAAACTCTCATCATACGGAACATTTAAAACCGACAAAACCTCGAAATTCTTAAGTCCTGTAAAAATACTTTCTTTGGAAATACGCAGGCATCCTGTTAAAACGGCAAACTGCAGACTATCATTGGTCTTTAAAGCCATTCCGAAAAGTCCCCTGATGAGTGAAACCATCTCCCGATAATAGCCATTCTGAAACGCTTTATCCAGTGGAACATCATATTCATCTATGAGGATTACGGGTTTTTGTCCATAATGCCTATGCAATAAATGTGACAGTATATATATGCTTGATGTCAGTATATTCTCATCCATAGAATATTTGCCATTATGCAATGCGACAATTGCCTGATACTGCTCCTTTTCATTATCAGATAGTTTGTCACTCTCTGACAAAAATGAAAAACGCTGTGCCTCTCTTCCTGCCAGCTCTGTGATACGATACCTTGCATCCTCATATTTAATGTCTTTCCAAAGCGGCGGGGACGGGTAAAAAGAGTCACTTTGCTCCAATCTTTTCATTGTAATTCTCGACTTACATTGATTATTTAAGAGGCTTGTTCGGAAAGGGAAATTTTAATATTCGGATATCTCCGGATTTGCACAGAAAAGTCTTTGTATAAGCAATCACACACTAGATGTCCATGAATCGACATATCTGGGGAACCCTTAAAAAATCGCCTGCTGCCCAGGAACCATGCTGAGAAATTTATACCTAAGTTTATAAGTTGTTTCGAATTTTCATAAACTCTTTAGCATGTTGTCACAACCTGTTCATAATGCACTGGTAATATAAAACCATCAAAACAAAAGGGGCTGTTGTATTTTAACAAACGGTGTTGGGGTGCTGTCAGTTCCGACTAAAAACAATTCGCGAAAGCGATTTTTCTTATAGATCCGCCACAGAATATCTTTTCCTCCCTCTGTGGCGGGATTTTTTATGCACATTACCTTCTGGATATTGGCATATGTGTGAAAATCTGCTGACTGAATTTTTTCTTCTCTCTTTCGGGACATATGTATAAAAACTTATTGGCTATGTCCCTCTTCTTTTTTCTTGTGGGACATATGCACGGAAACTTATTGGCTACGTCCCTCTTCTTTTGCTCGCTGGGACATAACAGAGCAAAAATTTTCTATATGTCCCCAAACGAAAAAAATCACCCTTTTTCATCAGTCGCAATACAAAATCACGGCAATTAAGTCCTACTTTTGTTCTTCAACAGACTTTCGTTCATTATAAAACATTACAAAAAGGAGCCGGTTGCCCGACTCCTTTTCTGTAGCAAATATAAATTTACCAAAATTACTGTAACAGAGAAAGTACACCCTGATTAGACTGATTTGCCTGTGCAAACATAGACTGTCCAGCCTGCGCAAGAATGTTGTTCTTGCTGTAGTTAACCATCTCTTTTGGACTGTGCGCTTGTTGTACTCCTAACATTCTGTTGGCATTGGCTGCCTGCATGTTGTGTTGTACTACCATACTCATAAAATTTTACCTCCATGTGTGTGTTCCGCGGAATCCGTTCCGACGGAATGTGATGTGGTAAGGCGATGGCTTTTTGTCTTTGCCCGCACTGTTTCTGGCAACATTTATTTCGCGCGGTGCATCCACCAGCAGATGTATGTTGTTGGCAGAGCCTCCGGAGAAAATAATTTTAATGTTATCTCCCAATGTAATGTATTCGCCCGGTTTCAAGCTCAGTTTCAGCATAAGAACCTCCATGTTTATTCCCCTTCATCCAGAGGATACAACTCTCATTATAAGAATGTTGCATCTTGACGTGGGGATATATACGGATTACCATGCATTTCTGTACTATCACTCAAGAATCTGACTTCTATGAAAGGAGCAACAAAATGGGAACCACACAACCGATTCGAAATCGCAAGGAATTGCAAAAATTCAGCACATACTACCAGACGGTCAAACCACACCCCCGCAACTATGCCCTGATTATCCTCGGTCTTAATACGGCATTGCGCATCAGTGACCTTTTACAGCTGCAATGGTCCGATGTCTATGATTTTTACACGCAGCGTTTCCGTGAACATCTGCTTATACTGGAACAGAAAACCGGAAAACAAAATTACATTGCACTCAACAAAAATGCCAAGAATGCCCTACGATGGTATATGGATGCCTGTTTTCCACAGGAATGTGATTATCTGTTTTGCAAAAACACTGACCGGCAGCATCCCATCAACCGTTCGCAAGCGTACCGCATTGTAAAAGAAGCCGCAGCCCAAACTACAAACAGCCGCATGGTCAGCTGTCACTCCATGCGGAAAACGTTTGGCTACCACGCATGGAAACAGGGGGCACAGCCTGCACTGCTTATGGGTTTGTTCAATCACTCTTCCTATGATGTCACCAAACGCTATCTTGGAATTGAGCAGGATGAAAAGGATTCTGTCTATTTGAAAATAGATCTGTAATCAAAAATTTGAAATTTTTTATTTTAGGGGTTAAGTTCCAGAAATGCCATCCGATATAAAAGATGTAAATAAAAATGCAATATTCTTATAAGAATTGTTGCATTTTTATGTTGCAATTTTATTATGTTTATTATCTGTAAAACTATGTGTTCTTTTTTCTTTTCCAATCAGATCTTTGGACTCCATTTTTCTTAAAAGAACTGCTACCCGCGCCGTGCTGATTCCAAGCGTATCGCTGATTTTTCCTGCTATAGCCTGAATCTATGGAGAAATGCATCATTTATGTATTATACAGTTTTATTTTTTCCTGCTATAATCAGGGTAATTACAATAATTTTGAACGAAAGACGGTATTAAAATGAAAATTTCTGACGCATGTAATCATAAAAAAAGCTTATCTTTTGAGATATTTCCTCCGAAAAAGGACAGTGAACTGAAAAATATTGATGCGACACTTGATGTGCTGTGCGAACTGCAGCCGGATTTTATCAGCGTGACGTTTGGTGCGGGCGGCAGCTTAAACTGTAACCGCACGATTGAACTTGCCAAAAAGATTAAGCAGAACTACCATGTGGAGCCGGTTGTGCACCTGACCTGCCTGCATTACAACCGGGCAGAAATTGATGAATTTGCCAGAATCCTTACCGCAGAAGGCATCCAGAATGTGCTGGCACTGCGCGGAGACCGGAATCCCGATCTTACCGAAAAAGATGATTTTAAGCATGCATCCGACCTCATTTCCTATCTGAAACCGAAGGGGGATTTCTGCTTTTTAGGTGCCTGCTACCCGGAATGTCATCCGGAATCTGCCAATAAGATTGAAGAGATCCGCCACTTGAAGGAAAAGGTAAATGCCGGAGCAGAAGTGCTGCTTTCCCAGTTATTTTTTGACAACACACAGTTTTATCGTTTTGTGGAAGACTGCCGGATTGCGGATATCAATGTGCCAATTGTTCCTGGCATCATGCCGGTCATCAATGCCGCACAGATCAAGCGAATGATTACGATGTGCGGAGCTTCTTTCCCAGAGCGTTTCCAGAAGATTATCCACAAATTCGAGGATAACAAGACAGCTTTATTTGATGCGGGTATGTCGTATGCGTTAAGCCAGATTATTGATCTGCTGGCAAACGATACCGATGGAATTCACCTGTATACCATGAACAATCCGGTGGTTGCCCGCAGGATCTGTGAGGGAATTCAGCATATTATATGATGTTTATTGTGTCAGGCACTTTGTTCTTTTAGGCATTATCTGCAAAAAAGTGATTCCTTCAACTCAATATACCCAATGAGCATCGGTCCGGCCCAAAATAAAAGAACACCTTCCATCACCCTCACAAGAGAAATTTTTTGCGTAAAGCTCATGCTTCCGATCACGATCAGCATGGCAAATGCACCAAATTTCCACACAAACTTCCAAAGATACTGCATCCTCACACGGATGTAGTTTTTTCCCGAAACCGGAACAAACCGAAGTATTTTTGAAACCGCATCTGATTTTTGCATCCTCCGGCTGAAGGCTTCATTGCTCCATTGATACGGTGCCAATACATAGTTATCCATAAAAACGACCATCCACACATAGCACAGTATCATCCACGCATCCCGATAAAATATTCCATCAAAAATCAGCGTCATCCCTAACACTAGCACAACAGCTGCAAACATCCAGTATAAAAACCATGCCAGCTGATCCGTGCTCTCCTTTAAATTCCGGTCAAAATTCTTCAAATTTTCCTGTTGCTTCTTATCCTCTATCGTCATCCTCGACACTCCTGTCTTTTACACATAATACCCATGTGTTTCGATTCAAGCACATTTTTCTGCACTTCACGCAACCATTGCCGTCTCACAGCATAATCTTCACTGCCACAACGCCTTATGCATTCTCATAAAACGAAGTAAACTCTCCATGCACGAATCGCCCGATATAATCAAATTCTTTCCGGATGTCATCCTCTAAGTGCGACGACATGATCACGGAACAGTCCAGCACTTCCAACTGCTGCCGGAGCAACCTGTAAAATTCCTTGCGGAAGATCGGATCCATCCCCGCAGTCGGCTCATCTAAAAGAAGAAGCCTCGGTTTGTGTGCGAGGGCAAATGCAAGCTGAAACTTCATATTCTCACCGCGCGACATCTTCTCCACGGTCCGTGCCGTGGTAAGATCCATCTGCTCCATCAGCGCAGCAAACTGATCCATATCAAAGGTATCATAGAAGCTGCCCAGCATCCTTGCATTCTCTCTTGCACTCTTCTGCCGCAAAAACAACCGCTCCTCAGAGACAAATCCGATCCGGTTCATCGACCACGCATGATCTTCCGCGATATCGGTTCCGTCCAGATAAAAGCTGCCGCGATAATGCTTCTTTTCCTCCATAATATAGCGGAAGAATGTCGTCTTTCCGGCACCGTTTTCCCCGATGATTCCCATAATATATCCACTTGGAAGTTCAAAATCCACATTTTGCAAAGCGAACCTGCCTTTGCCGAATAACGCTTTCTTCCCCTGTACCTGCTTCGCAGAAAAAATAATATCTTCCATCTTACAGCAATCCCTCCAGCATCTCACGAATATCCTCAGTTCCAAGTCCCGCCTGTTTTGCAAGCGTAATCCACTCCTGCAGGCGTTTTTCCAATTCCATCAGCTGCTTTTCGTGCAGATAATCCGTGTTGTATTTGCACACATAAAATCCTTTATTGGAAACGGAACGGATCAGTCCCTCCCGCTCCAGTTCCTCATACGCGTGCTTCGTCGTGATCACGCTGACGCCGATATCCGCTGCCAGTCCCCGAATGGACGGCAGCGCCTCGTCCGGCTGCAGTTCACCGGATATGATCTGATTCTTGATCTGATTGACGATCTGCTCGTAGATGGCATACGTTCCATGCGGTTCAATGACGATTACCAGTCCCATGTCTCCTCCTTCGTTGCAAGTTCATAGACGGCGAGTTTCTCTCTGATTCCACCCCAACGCTTGTGAAGCGCATAAGAAAGAGGTGCGTAAATGATGAGATAAATAACAAGCGCAACCCAAAATTCCACATTCGTAATCTCCGAAGAACAGATGCCAATCATCACGCAGCTTGCGATCACACTGAATACCGTGATCGGTCCGTTAAAATAACTTACCTGCCCATAAGCTGCCCGCGACGCATTATTCCGCCAGACCAGTCCGTCGTTTGTAATTCCCACACAATAGGACATAAAGAACACCGTTACCAGCTGCAGGATCACGCCTTTTATCATCATCGGCTGCACGATCAGCAGGATGATATCGATTACCGCACACAACGCAAGCGGCAGGCCAATCTTAACCTTTAACATTCTCCGGATATATTCCTCGCGCAGCTTTTTCGATCCGGGAACGAGATACAGCATCGTCGGCAGGGCACTCGTATGTGTGATTGCTGCAAACAGCGCAAGAGCCATCGGAAATGTGAGCCATATATACCCAAGCCCTTCCTTTGCACTGCCAAATACCAAAGGCAAAAACGATGCGCCAAACAGGATCACATAAAAGATACTTTTCAATACCTGATCACGGTTCTTATATTCCAGAAAATATTCTCTGATCACATTCTTATATTTGATTGCCTCTTCCATGCTCCGCTCCTTTCGCCAGATAATACATCAGTTCCTCCGTGTCCGGCTCCCACACCTTAAGTGCCCGGTCATACTCCGCGTGATCATGTTTGACCAGAGCACTGCAGCCCACCGGTGTCTCCTCCATATAGACCAGCCGCCCGCCAAAAGCCCTCAACGCATGACGCTCGCCTGCCACCATCCGGTATGCATCACGGACCGACTCGATATCTCCATACAACAGTTGTCTGCCTTTCTTAAGCAACAGCAGATAGTCCGCAAACCGGTCCACATCCGAAGTAATATGTGTCGAGAGGATCACACTCTTCGTTCCGTCCGCGGTAAATTCTCTTAAAATATGATGGAATTCTTCACGGAAGGTCTGATCAAAATTCGCCCCCGGCTCATCGAGCAGCAACAGTTTCGGATGATGCGCCAGCGCAAAAGCAAATGCAAACTTCAGCTTTTCTCCCTTGGACAGTTTCTTATATTTTTTCTTTCCATCCAACCGGAATCTCTTAAGATATTCCTTTAACAGTGTCTCATCATAATTTTTATAATATTTTCCATAATGTCTGCTGTTTGCGATCAGAGAATCCCAGTCATCGAACCATTCCTCATGAAACACAAATCCAATATCCTGCTGTAATTCCATCTGATTTGTACGGTACTCCTTCTCCTGTATAGAAATCGTTCCATCGTACTCATAAAGTCCCGCCAGAATGTTTAACAATGTGGTTTTCCCCACACCATTCTCCCCGATCAGTCCGCAGATATAACCTGCCGGAAGTTCAAAATGGATGTCCTGTAATGCAAATGAACCGAATCTCTTGGATACGTTCTCGGTTTTGATCATTGTCTGTTCCATGCCTTTACCTCGTATTTTCATTCGTGCAAAGTTTTGTTCCGTCTGTGTATGTGTATATATACATATATACACCATGTTGTTTTAGTTGTCAACGTAAACTTACACCCATTCGACTTTTTTCTATCTCTCCATCCGGTTTCAGGCGATTGTACGCCTAAACACGCTGGTAACCATTTTAATTTTTTCCGGATCCGCTCCAACAAAGTTTATTTTTAAAAATAAAGGCTTTGGGACATTCTTTCAATGCTTACCTGATCTTCCATTATGTCTAGTTGCTTTCATTCATATCTTTCCTTTCTTTTCTACAAAAAAAGACCAAGTAAATTTCTCTACTCAGTCTGTTAATAACAACAATATTTAATTATTTTCCCGAAGGGAACAGCAACGAAGTTGCCAAAACTTGTGAAGCTCTGCTACAAGTAATACCCAGTATTTAGTGGCGAAACGCCACTAACTGGGCAATGGTTGCACCCTTGACCTGCTAAGGCGCTTCGCCCTTAACCCGAGCGGAGTCTTTCTCCTGCACCTTGCGTAAGGCTCTGCCTTTACAATCCGACAACCTGGAATTTCACCTTGTTATCAGTTCTTCCTATCAACAAATACCTCTAGTTCCATATGTATCTGTCCATAATGGCATATAACCGCTACGAATTGCAACTGCCTGTGATGCTATATTTGTTACAGAAGCACTATAAAAGGGGATTTTATCCTGTTCCATTATTGCAACAGTCAAATTATGTACTAATAATGAAGCCAAGTTTTTTCTACGATACTCCTTTTTTACATCAATCCCAATCTCACGTAAGTCATCATCTACAATTGAGGCTCCTGCTAATGCAACAATTTCGTCATTTCTCTTTGCATATAGAACAATACATGTCGTAGTATTACCATCTTCGTCAAATGATAATGAATTATCGAAACCATGTATTCCTCGCAATTTTTGAATTTCATCACTAACCAGTAATTCAAATGTAAAATCATTAGTATAAGGTAATATGGTCATTTGACTTAAATCCGGAACATAATGCAATGTTTGACCAAATACAAAATCGCTCTCATACAACTCATCTCTGTTTTTTCCACGAAGGCATTTCATAGCCTCCGAATAAATATTTTTAGATACTGTTACAACATTTGTATCACCTACACTAAGAATTTTTACATAGCGTTTTGAAACAGTTTCGTCCATGATAAAATTAGTTTCACCAGAATGTAATTCATCTACACTACATTTCATTTGTTCTGCTATATGTTTAAAAATAGCGTCCTGTATATCCTGTTGCCAAATCATATTTAATCTCCTATAACTTCAAAGTTTCTGTTCCTTACAAACTTGAATTTGTCGGGTTCTTTACATAGATAAAATATTAATTTTTCTTTCCACACCTAAAAAAAATAAAGTCTGGCTGATGAATAACTCCTCCAAACATATCTGCTCGCTTTTCTCTAATTGATTCTGGTACTTTTGATTCCTGACATTCCTCAATAATAAATCCAGCAGAAACAATATCATTTATTAATGTTGAAATCGTTCTATGATAAAGTTCATATTCATCTACTACCCAATGAATAACACGCTTACCCTCTATTCCGTAATTTCGTAGATTAGCATATAATCTTTCTCCAGTTTCTGTTCTGGTATATCTGTCAAAAGTCCCATCATATGCTGTACTTATTGGGTGTGACATCGAAAAAACACATTTGCCATTTTCATTCAAGTGACTATAAATCTGTTTCATAAGCCTTTCAAAATTTTCTACATAATCAAAAGCCAATGAACTTGTAATAACATCAAACTTTTCCTCTAAATCATCCAATTCTTCAAAAGCCAGTCTTCTGTATTCAATATTAGAGACAGCATTATTTTTTCTTGCATATGCTAACATTTTTTCCGATATATCAATTCCAAGAACGGATAACGCCCCTTTCTTTGAATATTGAAGTGCATGTTGCCCCATACCACATCCAATATCTAATACTTTCTTTTTATATAGTTCAGGTATCATCCCTAATATTATTGGTGTTTCAATAATATCATTAAAATTGATTTCTTTGCTACGTATTTTCTCGAAGTTTTCGTAAAATAAATCATTATCATAAATATTTTGTTTTGACATTCTGCAACCAGCCTTTCATATAAAAAATTATTTTTTGTTTTCTTCTACTTCCATCTTCTTGTCTTTCGGGCAACAAGCATCCTTCTCTTTCAGCTCGGTCAATTCCGATTCTAATGTCTCTATTATAAAGAGGAAAAAGAGCTCCTTCGAGCTCTTTTGAGTCAGTTCTGCAAACTGGAATTTCTAATTGTGTTGCCATGTCATTACATAATCTTTTTCTCCAGTAGCCTCATCTAAGCCACTATGCTGAATCTCAAATCCTTCTCTCTTATAAAAAG
>ERZ773138.457-NODE-457-length-48758-cov-19.817362_pt1 | contig 48758 bp, 35 predicted proteins | sample MGYA00511114_ERZ773138 | MGnify/ENA primary metagenome ERZ773138 (study PRJEB29015, sample SAMEA2737805) | human gut metagenome | biome: human gut; feature: human-associated habitat; material: faeces | place: China | collected 2012 ...
TTTGGTTTTACATGGCATAAGAATGACCTCCTAATATATTTATGATATTATTCTGCCTTTCTTGTTGAATCATACCAAGGTCCCGGCGAAGCCGGGGAATAGAGTAGTTCTCGAGCGCAGCGAGGTTTTTAGGTTTTCAGACAGAACAAATAAATACATTTGTTAGATAATCCTTTAATGGAATATTCCAATAGAAAAAGGTGCTGTGGCAAAATGATAAACCATTTTGTCACAGCACCTTTTTTGCTACCGTTTATTCCGCAGCAGCTTTTAAGGTTTTTTCTACAGCTGCCTTGATTGTCTCGTAATCCTGTCCGGGCTGGGCTTCGAAAAGCTTTTCCCCGTCGATGAAGAGGCTCGGTACATAGTAGTACTTGCCGTTGTATGGAGTGACGAGCTCCGGCTGCAGCTGTTCATCGATCACTTCTACTTCTGCATTGGCATATTCCGGTTTCTGGCAAAGTTCCTCGAATGCCTTCTTCGCTTTTGCGCAGTACGGGCATCCCGGGATCTTGATCATGGTAATTTTTTTCATGGAACATTCCTCCTTCTTGGAAATTTGGATTCCTGTATTTAAGATACTCTGTTTCCGCTGAAATTGCTAGTATCGAAAAAATTCTTTTTAGTCTTGTTTCAGAAAATCCAAAAGACCGGGAATGATCCCGGCCTCTTTTCATTCAAGCCCTCTAATCAGTCAGAGTTCTTGAAGTATAATTTGAAATTGGAGTCCTGCACTCTCGGGCTCTTCGGTCCTTTCGGACGATTGCCGCGACCGCCTTCGAAATGACGGCCTCCGCGCTTTCCTTCGAAACGGCGTCCTTCTCTGTCGCCGCGGCCTTCACGGTCGCCGCGTCCTTCGAAGTGTCTTCTCGGGCGGTTTCCGCCTTCGAAACGACGGTGTCCGCCGCCGCTTCTTCTTCTGAAGTTCGGAGCTTCTTCCGTGATCTTGACCGGAGTAACGTCCGGCTGTTTGGTCAGCAGTTTGATAGCTGCTGCAACGAGGGATACGGAGTCCTGGTCATTCAGGAGTTCTTCGGCGCTTTCGCGGAACTGTTCGAGTCCGCCAGCCTGAGCTGCTTCGGAAAGGCTTTCAATGGCAGCCTTCTGGTTTTCTTCCATGACTTCGGTCAGTGTCGGTACAGAGCGGCGGGTAATGCGGCGGCGGATGACTCTTTCGATGTCACGCAGCTGGCCCATTTCTCTGGAAATGACGAATGTCGTAGCAAGACCGGTCTGTCCTGCGCGGCCTGTACGGCCTACGCGGTGTACATAGATTTCCGGATCCTGCGGCATATCGAAGTTGTAAACGTGTGTGACGCCGGAAATATCAAGGCCTCTGGCAGCGACGTCGGTAGCAACGAGGATATCAATGGTGCCTTCCTTGAACTGGCGTACGACGGTGTCTCTCTTCTGCTGGGACAGGTCGCCGTGAAGACCTTCGGCCATGTAGCCTCTCTTCTTCAGAGCTTCGGTGACTTCATCGCAGCGGCGCTTGGTGCGTACGAATACGATAGCCAGTTCGGGATCCTGCATATCGAGCAGACGGCAGAGTGCGTCAAATTTCTGACGGTCCGGCAGTTCGATGTATTCCTGTTCGATCAGGTCGATGGTTACGGTAGCAGCCTTGATCTTGACGACTTCCGGGTCCTTCAGGAATGTTTCAGCGAGTTCACGGATCGGTCCAGGCATGGTAGCGGAGAAGAACATGGTCTGTCTTTCTTCCGGAATAGCAGCAAGGATCGTGCGGATGTCGTCGATGAATCCCATATCGACCATTTCATCGCCTTCATCAAGGACGAGAATCTGTACATTGGAGAGGTCGATCGTGCCGCGCTTCATATGGTCCATCAGACGGCCCGGGGTAGCTACGATGATGTTTGGTTTCTTGCGGAGTGCCTTGAACTGGCGTTCAATATCCTGACCGCCGTAGATCGGCAGTGCGTGGATCGGCAGGTACTGTGCAAGATGGTTGATTTCTTCAGCGGACTGGATAGCCAGTTCTCTGGTTGGCGAAAGGATGACTGCCTGCGGACCTGGCTTTGTTGTGTCAATGCGTTCCAGTACAGGGATACCGAATGCTGCGGTTTTGCCTGTGCCTGTCTGTGCCTGACCAATCAGATCCTTTCCGGAAAGTGCTACTGGAATGGAGACCTTCTGGATCGGGGTCGGTTCCTCGAACCCCATATCCTTTACGGCCTGCAGAATTTCCGGTTGGATTCCTAATTCGTCAAAAGTTTCGTACATGTGTTTCCTCCTGTGTGCGTCATGGGTACGCATTCGCTCATCGCTAATAAAAAAGGCAGGCGTCTCAATCTATGCATCTTTGCATCTTCCGGGTCTTCGTATCTGCGGATCCATCCGCTCCCGGGCACTAAAAAAAGAGAACACTACAAGCGTCTCTCCCATGATTTACGTTTCTCGGTTGTCCGTTCTCGTTAGTACATGCCTGCTCATTGATGTTATTATATCACACTTTTTCAATTAAAAGTAAAATATTTCAGAAAATATCAAAAATAGTCAATATTTTTTAGAAAAAGGGTACACTTTTATCTATAATCCCTCAAAATCAGAAATATTTCCTGAAAATGGCTGGAGATACCACATAATTACCGAAATACTATTCCATTTCATACAGATTGTCATAGAAGCGAAACGGGAGTATCCGCCGCTTTCCCATTCAGGAAATGCATTCATGCAAAGAAAAAGCCGCAGGAAATGCATCGCATTCCCGCAGCTCTCTATATAACAGCCTCTTTATAATACCCCGCTTACAGTCTGACCTGCATGCCTGTGAACCATTCTCTTCCATGGACGTAAAGGTCGTCCACTTTCTTGTCGAACCAGTTATAGACGCCCGCCGTCATGGACCAGTCGTCCCAGCGTTTCCGGATGGACGTGTTCAGCGTCTGGAATGTATACGCTTCATCATCAAAGCGGTAGTGGTCCTGGAAGGTATCCCAGATGGCGCCCGACCAGCCGTAATCATCATGATCATCATAGAAAAGAGCGGCCGTCACCGTATGGCGCGCGGTTGTCGAGCATCGTGCCGTCCGTCTTGTTCTCGGCATCGAGGTACACATGCGAAAGTCGCCAGTTCCAGCGGCTTCCCATCAGCGCGGAAAGCTCTGTCTCCACGCCCTCGATGTCGGCGCGGTTCACGTTTTCATAATGGTAGACGGCATCGCTCACCTGCACGATGTCGATCAGGTTCTTCACGCGGTTCTTGAACCAGGTCACCTTGCCCTTGAGATTTCCCAATTCCCATTCATATGAAAGATCGAGGGAGCGGGATTTCTCCGGAGAAAGATCGGGATTGCCGTAAATGCGGTAAGCGAAATGATTGAGATTGAGGTACATTTCCGAAACTGTCGGCGCGCGGTATCCGGCGCCATAGTCTGCCTTGATCCTGTTATGGGGATCCAGCTCCCATGTCGCGCCCAGTCTTGGCACGCCGTAATCACCGAAGCGGTTGTTATGCTCCATGCGGAAGGATGGTGTCAGCGTCACGCCCCCGCCCATCGTCCAGAAATCCGTCACATAGAGCGCCGCATTCTCGATGCTGTGCCCTTCTTCTTCCTTTCCTTCGCCGAGGCGCGTCCCCGTGTACGACGTCATGCGGTAATCCCCGCCGTACGTCACGCGGTGCTTGTCAAAGGTCATCGTGTCCTTTCCGGAAAGCGCCCACTCCGTGTACTCCGCCTTGTCGTAATCGCTGGCAGGGTACAACGTGTCCAGCATGGAATTCACGAATGGCGGAAGGATGCCCGTAAAATCAGGACGGTCATTGCTCGTCTTCGAATTCTTCGTAAGGCGGCTGTAGGAAACGCTGCCTTCGTATTCATTTCTGTCCGTCTTTCCTGTATACGTTAGGAACGTGTCCGTCTCATGACGGTCGATGCGGCTCCTGTCATCCTTCTGGAGCGGCAGGTACAGCCGGCCCATCTGCATGCCGCCGTCAGCAAAGCGCGTCAGCATCGATTCGTCGAAGTAATTCACGCCGAAGCGCACCTTGTTCTCGTTCCTGTTCTCGAAATCATAGACCGTATCGAGCCCGATTTCCTGTCTTCTGCCATAGCCCGGCACATCCCAGCCGTCCGTTATGATGCCGCGTTCATCCGTCCCCTGGTTCCTGTAGGAAAGAGGGCGCACCTTTGCCGTGCTGTAATGGAAGGAGGAATTCCAGCGGCCGAGTTTCCCAGTCGTATAGCGGAGGTCCTCGCCCCACTCCGCCTCCCCCGTGTGGAAGCCGAGCACCGTTTCTTCCTTGTCTGGCTTCTTCGTGATGATATTGATGACGCCGCCCATGCCGTCTGAGCCGTACATCGCACCCGACGGACCCCTCACGACTTCGATCTTGTCGATCGTGGAAAGAGGAATCCTTGAAAGAAGGTAGGCATTCTTTGTCTGGCTCGTATCCTCATCCGCCATGCGCCTGCCGTCAACAAGGATCAGCACCTGATTCGTATTCATGCCGCGGAGCATCACCTGCGTGCCGCCCATGGAAGCCGTGCTGCCGGCCTTCCCGCTTGAAAGGTTGATTCCCGTCACAAGCTCCAGGGCCTGCGTCGCATTCACCGCGCCAAGGCTTTCGATTTCCTTCTGATCGACGACCTGGACCGCCTGCGGTTCCTTCTTCGATTCGACTGGCATCTTTTCTGCCGTCACAACCATCTCCGGAAGCGAATATACCTCTTCTGCGCCGGAAGAAATCGGCATCAAGAGAGCCCCTCCCATGGAAAGAAGCACTGCCTTCTTTATTATATTTTTCTTATTAATAGAGCCGCGCGGCTGATTCATCATGATCCCCCCTTGCCAGAGCCTGACCGGCAGGCTGCCTGTATTTATTCCTTTCTATTATACTTCATGGTCCGAATGCGCTCTCAAAAAATTTTCCAAAAAATATTTATGTAACTTATTGAATATTTATTCTAAAAGTTGTATTATTATTTCAATCCAAAAACGTGCGGATTTTTATATTTCTTCAAAAATTGAGATTTGATGGAAATAATCCACATATCCGCCGAATATCGTTTATGCAATATTGCATAAACATGCATTTATGCCATAGAAAAGAGGTCCTCGGAATGTACGAAAAGGAAGTCAAGGAAAAAACATCGCAGATCCTGCCAAAGGTGGTGGGATGGAGACGACACTTCCATGAATATCCTGAAGTGTCCGGAGAAGAAAAAGAGACTTCCCTTTATATCCAGCAGGTCCTCACTGAACTCGGCATCCCCTTCGAAACAGGCTTCTTCGGGACGGCAGTCCTTGGGACTATCAAAGGCGATCTTCCCGGCAAGACCGTAGCCCTCAGAGCCGACATGGATGCCCTCCCCGTCACCGAATTGACAGGCCTGCCCTTTGCTTCGAAAAACAAAGGCGTCATGCACGCATGCGGCCACGACGGCCACATGTCCATCCTTCTCGGCGCTGCCGCTGTCCTCCAGTCCATGAAGAGCCAGCTCCACGGCACAGTGAAGCTCGTATTCCAGCCGGCTGAAGAAGAAGCTTCCATCGGGGGCGGACGCCACATCGCCGCTTCCGGCAAGCTCGATGACATCGAAGAAATCTACGGCCTCCACGTATGGCCTGAACTTCCCGTCGGGCAGGTCGGACTGAAAAAAGGAAATCTCATGGCAGCATCCGATCGTTTCTACGTCCACGTCAAAGGGAAATCCACCCACGCAGCGCAGCCGCACAATGGCACGGATGCTCTCGTAGCCGCTGCCCACTTCATCATCGACGTGCAGACACTCATCTCCCGTGAGATGAACCCGATGGAAAATGTCGTATGCACCATCGGCCTCATGAATGCAGGCACCCGCTACAACGTAGGCGTCGAAGATGCTTACCTCGAAGGTACCGTCCGTACGTACACCCCGGCCCTCCGCGACAAGATGGAACAGCGTCTGGGAGAACTCCTCAAAGGGCTCGACTACACGTTTGGCACCCATTCCGAACTGAACTACGTACGCGGCCACAGCGCCACGATCAATACACCGGAAAAGATTGACTTCCTCGATGAAGTTGCCAAGACCTACATCGGCAAGGAACACATCACCCATCCGGAATTCCCGTCCATGTGTGCAGAAGACTTCTCCTACTACCTTGAAAAATTCCCCGGCGCCTTCCTCTGGCTCGGCACCGGCAAGGAAGGAACTCCTGCCCTGCACAATGCAAGCTTCGCTCTAGACGAATCCATCCTTCCACTGGGCATCATCATGGAAGCAGGCGCCTGCCTCGAAACTTTAGCCAAAGAATAATCCCGTTCGAAAGAACATTTCCCTCTGAGAGGTATATCATGAAAAGCTTACTCAATAAACCGTTCCTGAGCATGACCGACTACACACCCGAAGAATTCGCATACTACCTGGACCTCGCAGCCGCTCTTAAGAAAGACAAGAAAGAAGGCAAGGAAATCCAGACACTGAAGGGAAAGAACTTTGCCCTCATCTTCGAAAAAGATTCCACACGAACCCGCTGTGCATTCGAAGTCGCTGCCAGAGACCAGCGCGCATTCACCACATACCTCGGACCGACAGGCAGCCAGATCGGTAAGAAAGAATCCATTGCCGACACCGCCCGCGTCCTCGCATCCATGTTCGATGGAATCGAATACAGAGGCTTCAAGCAGTCCGCTGTCGAAGAACTCGCAGCCAAGGCAGGCGTTCCCGTCTGGAACGGCCTCACCGACTACGACCACCCGACACAGACCCTCGCCAATTTCCTGACACTGAAGGAACATTTCAATAAACCTCTGAATGAACTCTCCTTCGCTTACGTCGGACACGGACAGTCCAATATGGCGCACGCCCTCATGGCAGGCGCAGCCCTTGCAGGCATGGACTTCCGCATCATCGGACCCGCCCAGTTCTTCCCTGAAGACGATTTCCTCGCCAAATGCCAGAAAATCGCTGAGAAGACTGGCGCGACCTTCACCTTCACCGACGATCCCGTAGAAGGCGTCAAAGGCCTCGACGTCATCTACACCGGAGTCTGGGTCACCATGGGCGACCCCTACGAACTCTGGGGCGAACGCATCAAACTCTTCATGCCATACCGCATCACGATGGACATGATCAAGAACACCGGAAATCCGGACACCGTCTTCTGCCACTGCCTCCCGGCCTTCCACAATACCGAGACAAAAGTCGGCAAGGACATCTACGAAAGATTCGGCCTCGACGGCATCGAAGTCACAGACGACGTCTTCGAAGCGCCGTTCTCTCTGGCCTTCCAGGAAGCCGCCAACAGACTCCCGACCATCAAAGCCGTGATGGTCGCCTCATTTGCCGAGTATCCCATTCATGAATAAGAAAGAAGGATGAGTATCATGACACAGAAATCACTGCCAAAAGTCTTTATCGTCGGAGAATCAGGAACCACGGGCCTCCGCCTGCACGACCGCCTGTCCGGCAGAAAAGACATCGACCTTCTTTCCCTTCCCGAAGACAAGAAAAAGGACATCGACACCATCGTTTCCTTTGCCAAGGAAGCCGACATCATGTTCCTCTGTCTTCCGGATGATGCATCCAGGGAAATCGTCAAAGCCACCGAAGGCACAGGCATCCGCATCCTCGACACCTCCACTGCCCACCGGACGAAAGAGGACTGGGTCTACGGATTCCCTGAACTTTCCGAGCAGCAGAAAGACGCCATCGCCAAAGCGGATAAAGTCGCAGTCCCGGGCTGCCACGCATCCGGCGTCATTTCCATCCTCTACCCGCTCGTCAAAGCCGGCGTCCTCCCGATCAATTACCCCCTCCACTGCTTCTCCCTCACCGGATACAGCGGCGGCGGCAAATCCATGATCAAGGACTACGAAGAAAACATGAGAGAAGAACTCAAGGCTCCCCGCCAGTACGGACTCTCCCAGAAGCACAAGCACCTTCCGGAAATCATGAAAGTCTGCAAACTCTGCGAAGAACCGATCTTTTCACCAATCGTAGCCGACTATGTGGCCGGCATGCAGGTCACCATCGGCTTCCACACCCATTTCCTGCAGCTCCCCTGCGGACTTCCCGGATCCGTCGACATCGACGATTTCCATGAAATCTACAAACGCTGCTACAAAGGTTCCAATATCGTCAAAATTTCTGACCTTACCACCGACGAAACGAACGGCCTCTTCCTCAATGCGAACAAGGATGCCGGCAAAGACAGCCTCACCATCTACATCGCAGGAAACGACGACCGCATTCTCGTCCTCGCCTCTTTTGACAACCTCGGCAAAGGCGCTTCCGGAGCTGCCATCGAATGCATGAACATCATGCTCGGCTTCCCGGCAGAGACCGGCCTTGTCCTCTAAGCAAAAGCGGCTCCTTCCATAAGGAGGGAGCCCTCTTTATACCCCGAAAAGGAGACTTACCATGAACCAGGCAACTAATGCAGTACGAGCCGAGATCCTCACCCAGGCGATCCCGTACATCAAAGAATACGCAGGAAAATACGTCGTTGCCAAGTACGGCGGAAATGCAATGACCGATCCGGAACTGAAGAAATCCGTCATGCAGGACATCCTTCTCCTCCGCCTCGTCGGCGTCAATGTCATCCTCGTCCATGGAGGCGGCCCTGATATCAACCATATGCTGGATGCCCTCCACATCGAGTCCCACTTCGTGAACGGCCTCCGAGTCACGAACGAAGACACCATGGAAGTCGTGCAGATGGTCCTTGCCGGTAAGATCAATAAAGGCCTTGTCGCTGAACTCACCGCCCTTGGCGGAAAGGCAGCCGGCCTCTGCGGTATAGACGGCAACCTCATTCACGTCCACACCAAGGACCCGGCCCTCGGCCTTGTAGGAGAAATCGACGCCGTCAATAAAGGCATCATCGACAACCTCCTCGCAGGCGGCTACATCCCCGTCATTTCCTCCGTCGGCATCGACGACAAAGGACAGCCGCACAATATCAACGCCGACACAGCAGCCACTGAAATCGCAGCTGCCCTGAACGCCGAATGTCTCGTCTTCATGAGCAACATCGACGGCGTCCTCAAGGACAAGGACAACCCCTGCAGCCTCATCAAGTCCCTCACCGTCGAAGAGACGGAAGCCCTCAAGAAAGACGGCACCATCGCAGGCGGCATGATCCCCAAAGTCGACGGATGCACCGACGCCATCAAAGGCGGCGTCAAGAAAGTCTTCATCATCAATGGAGAGATCCCGCACGCTCTCCTCATCGAACTCTTAACCGACGAAGGACTCGGAACCATGTTCTCCGCCTGATCGAATACAGAAAAGGAGCCAGACCCATGAATACATTTGAAAAAGACAAGACCTACATCACCCACACTTACAACAGATACCCCGTATGCTTCGTCAAGGGAGAAGGATCCCACCTCTATGACGACAAAGGCAAAGAATACATCGACATGGGCACCGGCATCGGCGTCGACGTCCTCGGCATTTCCTATGAACCCTGGATCGAAGCCGTCACCAAGCAGCTCCATACCCTGAACCATGTATCCAACCTTTTCTACACCATGCCCCAGACAGACCTGGCACAGGCGCTCTGCGAAAAGACAGGCATGAAGGACGTATTCTTCTCCAACTCCGGCGCTGAAGCCAATGAATGCGCCATCAAGGGAGCCAGAAAATACTCCATCGACAAGTACGGCAAGGACAGAACCACCATCGTCACCCTGATCAACAGCTTCCACGGCCGTACCATCACCACCCTCGCTGCAACCGGCCAGGACGTATTCCATCAGAACTTCTTCCCCCTGACAGAAGGATTCCTCTACACACCGGCCAATGACCTCGATGCCTTCATCAAACTCTGCGAAGCCCATCCGGAAATCTGCGCTGTCATGGTAGAACCTATCCAGGGCGAAGGCGGCGTCCATCCCCTCGATAAAGACTTCTTCGAAGGCGTCGGCGCTTATGCCAAGGAACATGACATCCTCCTCGTCGTCGACGAAGTACAGACAGGAAATGGCCGTACAGGAAAACTCTACGGCTACATGAACTACGACGTCACCCCGGACATCATCTCCACTGCCAAAGGCCTGGGCGGCAGCCTTCCGATCGGAGCTACCCTCTTCGGCGAAAAGACAAAGGACGTCCTCTCCAGCGGCACCCACGGCTCCACCTTCGGCGGCAACCCGATCGTCTGCGCAGGCGCCCTCGCCATCCTTGATTACATCGATGACAAGCTCCTTGATTCCGTCGCTGAAAAAGGCAAATTCATCAAAGAAAGCTTCGAAGGTGCCAAAGGCGTCAAATCCGTAGCAGGCATGGGCCTCATGTGGGGCATCGAGCCAGAAAAAGACGTTTCCACTATCGTTCCCAAACTCCTTGAAAAAGGTGTCGTCGTGCTGACAGCGAAAGAAAAAATCCGTCTCCTCCCTGCGCTCAACATTCCTGAAGAAGACCTTGAAAAAGCAGTCTCCATCATGAAAGAAGTTCTCGCAGAAGACTAAAGACAATAATGACAATAATAAAAAGACTGTGGCGAAATGATTGCACATTTCGCCGCAGCCTTTTTGCTTAGGGGAAAACAGGTTTACTTGTGTTCTGCTATGAACCTTCTCACCAGATGATTCAGGACTGCCGTCGGCGTCAGGTAAAGATCCAGGCATGCCTTCTTGAAATCACGCTTGAGCTCCTTATTCATGCGGAATGCTGCCATCGCCGAGCCTTCCCTGCCCATGGCGACGGGGCTGAATCCATCCGCATTTCCCTTCTTCACGAACGACGCCGCCAGATCATTCAGGACCTCCCGCTGCGACCTTCCCATCGCCTTGCAGATCCGCCCGAACTCCTCCTTGTCCCTTTCCAGAATGAAGAACGTCATCTGCGACGTATCCGAAGACGACGGATTCTTAGCGCTGTCCAGCTTTTTCATCATTTCCTGATGATCCTTCCCATACCACCCCACATAAAGCGCCATAAAAGCCGCCAGCACATTCGATACCGCAAATCCCGCCTGGCTGCACGTTTCCTTCAGAAGATCACGAGAAGACTCAGGCATCTCCACCCTTGCCGCGCAGTCCTTCACGATTTCAAAAGAAAGAGCCGGCAGACCAGACTCCACCATCTCCGGATGACGCCCGTACTCGTCGATGAAAGCAAGGATCGTCGAGCGCGCATCGCTCCCATTGGCCCGGCAAAGGTACATGAACTTCTTCTTCAGCGCATACGAAGTCTTGAAACTCGTGACTACACCCTTTTCCACTCCGCGGATTTCCTTCGTATCCTTCGAAAGAGTCTCCCCCTTCACCGCATACCAGCACATGAAAGCATTCAGCATCGCATTCACCGAGCATCCGTAATGCTCGCAGTTCTCTGCCAGACGATCCTTCACCGAAGCTGGCACACGCGCAATGAAACGCTCCGTCAAAAGCGAACCCGACGCCCCCTGCTGCTCCATCCTTTCCTTCACTCCTTCCACCAGTGACAAAAGCTCACGCGACCGGTCCCGCCCGGCCGCAAGATCCGACAAGTACTCCTCCGCCATCCTGTTCATGACAGCATTCCCTGTCATATGCGCCGCCTTGCACCGTTCAAAGAAACGCGCGCGAAGGACCGGAAACGCAGCGATATAAACCTCCTTCGCCGCATCCTTCCCCCGCCCCTTCCTGGCAGCCAGAGTAATCCTTCCCACCGAATCCATCATGCTCACTCCATTCCAGCAGACACATCTATGGGATGCCTTCCCGCATCCCAGACACCCACTCTCCCCTCTACTATCAGTATAATTTTTACAATGACAAATCCTGTCCACTTCAAGAGCCTAACAAAAGATTTTTTTGAAGAAACGTCAAAAAAGAAATAAAAAAAGAAAGATTCAGCAAAGTGAACCTTTCAAAGAGAAACATGAGCTGCCTGTGCGGCAGTGCTGTTTTTCTCGAGCGAAGCGAGGTTTAAGTGGTTTTGACCTTGCCCTTTAGGGAAGGTGGCGGCGGAGCCGTCGGATGAGTTGTAGTTCGTACAGCCGTCAGGCTGGTTGTATGGTTTTTCTGTTGTCTCGGCAATGATTGAATCGCACGTGGAGAAAAGGAAATCTCACGTTTTCTAAGCTGCCTACACGGCAGTGATCATAGCGAATCAAGGATAGCAAAAGCAATCTTTTTTCTAAGCTGCCTTTGCGGCAATGATCATAGTGCCCACCGGAAACAGGGCCAGCATAGCTTTCTAAGCTGCCTATGCGGCAGTGATCAGTTGCGTAAAAAGAATGGAGACAGACTAGAATTTTCTAAGCTGCCTATGCGGCAGTGATCCATGATGGACCGCTACCTGCGCAACATGTCGTTTTCTAAGCTGCCTATGCGGCAGTGATCGGCTTCCAAGCTGGCGTCCAGGCCGAAGGAAATTTCTAAGCTGCCTATGCGGCAGTGATCACGCCAATGTGCGACTTGGCCTGCCGTATAAATTTCTAAGCTGCCTATGCGGCAGTGATCACAAAGGCGGCGCAGGAGTTGTTCATGTCCGTTTTCTAAGCTGCCTATGCGGCAGTGATCAACTGTCACTGACCAGAACGCTGGCTGTCCTTTTTCTAAGCTGCCTATGCGGCAGTGATCAGGCAGGCAATGAGGGATAAAGGCGTCAGGTGTTTCTAAGCTGCCTGTGCGGCAGTGATCAGAGCTCTTCTGAATGCACAGTTCTCACTGATTTTCTAAGCTGCCTATGCGGCAGTGATCGTAGAAGAAGGCGATACGCTCTGGGGCATCGTTTTCTAAGCTGCCTATGCGGCAGTGATCCTAAATCGTTCCGCGACGCGCTGGAGGCCGTATTTCTAAGCTGCCTATGCGGCAGTGATCGAGACGGCACTTTCGTAAGTCTCCACGAAAGGTTTCTAAGCTGCCTATGCGGCAGTGATCCATGCCGTCCCATGGTTCGCCCTTGTAAAGCATTTCTAAGCTGCCTATGCGGCAGTGATCGACTGAACTCTCCGAAAAGTCGGGAGTCTCTATTTCTAAGCTGCCTATGCGGCAGTGATCAAATTGGATTTAGAATTTTGGAACGCTTAAAAATTTCTAAGCTGCCTATGCGGCAGTGATCGCAAGTTGTAACAGATAATGATGAGGTTTTATTTTCTAAGCTGCCTATGCGGCAGTGATCTAGTAGACAACAGCCGGTCCCTTAATGTCCGTTTTCTAAGCTGCCTATGCGGCAGTGATCTGAAAAGAGCTGTCCCACATCTTGGCATCCTTTTTCTAAGCTGCCTATGCGGCAGTGATCGCGGTAGTGTCCCACACGTTAGCGTCCTTCTTTTTCTAAGCTGCCTATGCGGCAGTGATCTGTGCTACCAGGGAGCATCCAGGTGTGCTACCATTTCTAAGCTGCCTATGCGGCAGTGATCATAGATTGTGGTAGCAGCTAACGATGGTGGCTTTTCTAAGCTGCCTATGCGGCAGTGATCCATGGTTATTTATCCTCCTTGACTTCTTTAATTTTCTAAGCTGCCTATGCGGCAGTGATCAGGATGATCCGGGGCGGTTCGTTCCGGATGTATTTCTAAGCTGCCTATGCGGCAGTGATCGACTGAAGCAATGCACCCAGCAGCTCCCTGCATTTCTAAGCTGCCTATGCGGCAGTGATCATAGCTAATCTGCTGGTGGTGGGTGAAGGAATTTTCTAAGCTGCCTATGCGGCAGTGATCAGCAGTCAAGGCGCTTCGTGGTAAAGTCTCGAATTTCTAAGCTGCCTATGCGGCAGTGATCGGCCGTCTGCACCGTGGTGACTGTCTGCCTGATTTCTAAGCTGCCTATGCGGCAGTGATCATGCCATTACGGTTCAGGAAGAACAGCTCAAATTTCTAAGCTGCCTATGCGGCAGTGATCGCTGGCCAATGCCCCCCTGCATTCGAGGATTTTCTAAGCTGCCTATGCGGCAGTGATCCGTAGTCGGTGGCGTACTCATAGATGGCGTAGTTTCTAAGCTGCCTATGCGGCAGTGATCCCTTCCGGAGCTTCTCCGGCAGCGTGTCCAGCTTTTCTAAGCTGCCTATGCGGCAGTGATCGGTCTATGATGTATTTATTCGCTTTACCGCCATTTCTAAGCTGCCTATGCGGCAGTGATCCTGGATCTTTATGAGCTCCGGAGGAGTATACATTTCTAAGCTGCCTATGCGGCAGTGATCTGCCTGGGCTATCCTTTTGCTATCGCTTTCCATTTCTAAGCTGCCTATGCGGCAGTGATCGAAACCAGGGCCCTGTACTCATTGAGGGTGATTTTCTAAGCTGCCTATGCGGCAGTGATCGGCATATATTTTATGTTAGTTGCATCGACTATTTTCTAAGCTGCCTATGCGGCAGTGATCACCTGCAGAAGGGCCAGCGCGTGATGGTAAGATTTCTAAGCTGCCTATGCGGCAGTGATCCGCGAAGCATAAGGATCAATAAAGCCGAGATATTTCTAAGCTGCCTATGCGGCAGTGATCAAACTTGTGCAATTTGTTCTTGGTAGTTTATTTTTCTAAGCTGCCTATGCGGCAGTGATCAAAGCAACAGGGTAAGTGTAAACTCCTTCTGCTTTCTAAGCTGCCTATGCGGCAGTGATCTAATTCTGCGCCGGACAAAGCTATGCCATTAATTTCTAAGCTGCCTATGCGGCAGTGATCTACGTCTTCCGGCTTTGAAGTTGGTGACTTTGATTTCTAAGCTGCCTATGCGGCAGTGATCTTTATCGTCTGGTGTGTCTGCTGCCGGTCATCTTTCTAAGCTGCCTATGCGGCAGTGATCGCCTGCCCGGTTTTTTCCATCCACAGCTGATATTTCTAAGCTGCCTATGCGGCAGTGATCAGATTCGTACAGATATGCCGCAACCCTTTTACTTTCTAAGCTGCCTATGCGGCAGTGATCTATTATTATTGACAGTCATATTTAACGATTGCTTTCTAAGCTGCCTATGCGGCAGTGATCGATAGGTCAGACGAGCGAATGGCAAAGAGTGGATTTCTAAGCTGCCTATGCGGCAGTGATCCATGAATAACCCAACAGCTGGGTCCGCTGACGTTTCTAAGCTGCCTATGCGGCAGTGATCACAAAAACCGCATCCTCCTTGGCCAGTGCTACATTTCTAAGCTGCCTATGCGGCAGTGATCATAGATTTCCTCAGCACTCGCCTCATTGGCGTATTTCTAAGCTGCCTATGCGGCAGTGATCGCCTTGAACATGCGGATCTGAACAGCGAAGTATTTCTAAGCTGCCTATGCGGCAGTGATCATTTCGCTTTAAAAATGAACCTGATGATGATTTTTCTAAGCTGCCTATGCGGCAGTGATCATTTCACTTCTGCCAATTCTAAATCATATCCATTTCTAAGCTGCCTATGCGGCAGTGATCAGTCTCTCAGCCTGCCGCACAGACCATTGTGATTTCTAAGCTGCCTATGCGGCAGTGATCGGGATATGATACCGGCGGATTTAAGCACAGCTTTTCTAAGCTGCCTATGCGGCAGTGATCTCAGAGTAGCTGTCATTAGAAGTATCAAGGCATTTCTAAGCTGCCTATGCGGCAGTGATCGATATCGGTGTATAGTATAGTCATTTCTAAGCTGCCTATGCGGCAGTGATCGATTCCCGTTCTTGCTACGAACACATGGGCGATTTCTAAGCTGCCTATGCGGCAGTGATCGAAGCCTACAAAGCCCAGCTGGATACGCTGCCTTTCTAAGCTGCCTATGCGGCAGTGATCTCATAGTCAGCGGTGTTTTTCGGAGTGTAGGCTTTCTAAGCTGCCTATGCGGCAGTGATCGCTCATCCGCAAACATCAATGTGCAAGTCGATTTTCTAAGCTGCCTATGCGGCAGTGATCTATGCATGTGCATAGAGATTTCTTAGATTCTATCATACCATCCGGAATTACGTGATGCAAAACCCTTTTAAAAGGGGGCTTCGAAAAAAGTTAGATTTTATCGCTCTTTTTCCGAAGCCTTTTTTATTTGGGTCAAAATTCGGGTACTGCTGCACCCTTGCTCAGCCCGTAAGTTGTAAATCCGCCCTGGCCTTCTTCTTTCTTTTCTTCTTTTTTGACGAAAAGATTGAAGGTTTGCCCTGTAGATAAGCTCTTTAACTGAATGAAGGGAAGGTCATACTTTTCTTCTCTTTGTTTCAGCATCTTGAAAGCTGCTTTCTCGGTAACTTCAGGATGCCTTTTTGCATATCTACGGGCTTTTCTGGCAATGGAGCTGTCCGGCTGGTATCTTGCGAATTTTACATACCCTTTGACTTTGGACTCCGGTACTTCACGAATGCTTGTGATATGAACGTAATCACTCAATCGTCTCAGTGCTTTTTTCAGATCCAGTTTTTTCAGATCTGCTTCTTCCGGTGCAAAAACTCTTGCCTTTTCTCCCATAGATTCATCAGCATATTCAGGAAATGAGACTCCATAGATTTGTTTATGATCTATATTTTCCCGGTCGGCGAATGCCAAATGGATCTGTGCATAGACTTTTGTCCAGAGGAAATCCGGCGGAATTTCAGCATCCGGAATCAATGTAATTTCTTGATAGTATTTCATCATAATAAATTACTCTTCATCGTTCTTGCCAAAGACACCGCCGCGTACCAGGACTGCCATGACATAGTTTTTGTCATCATCGGAATCAAGATCTACGCCATTTGAGTAATCATCAAAGAGCGTGTAGAAGTCTTTCTTTTCTTTCGGTGTTCTGTAAGCCATGCCCATGTTTGTTACGGCGCCGTATGGTTCAACAGCAATTGGTCCGGTTTCTACTTCATCAAAGCTCGGATACCAGGTATCGATAGCACGGATAGCGTTGCCAAGCTTCTGTGAATGCATAGCTGCGATATCATTTACCTGATAAAGGATTTTGCTCTTCTTTTCTCTGCCTTCCACTTTATCTTTGTTCAGGATCATTTCTTCGCTGGGGTATACTTCCTGTCCCTGTCCTTCGAAGGCAAATGCAGTGACTTTCAAGAGGAGATAGTTTCTTTCTCCGCAAAGTGCCTCAGCAATGAGACCTGCAAGTTCTTCTACATCGTCAGATGTGTCACCGAAATCTTTCAGAGAGAAATCGTATGCATCAAAGATCCATTCTTTTTCCACGCCATCTTCTTTCAGCGCGACAACATGGACTTCAATTTTTTCTGCGCCGACACGGTTTCTCCAAAGGAAACGGCCATTTGCAAGGTTCAGCGCATAGCGGCGAGACAGTTCTTTGAATCCATTTTCTGCAATGAAATCTTCTCCCATTTTTTTGATGCTTTCATAATGTTTTGGATCATTGCACGCCGAAGGATACTGAACGCCAGAGAGTACTTTGACAGTGAATTCAAGTTTCAATGTATCTTCATCCATCGTCAAAGAAGTGCTGTCGACAGTCTGCAGGTTTGCTTTCTGAATTTCTTCATTCAGTTTAGCCGGATCATTTTTTACAGCACCTTTCAGACGATTAGAAATTGTGCCGCGAACTGATTTTTCCTGAAGTCTGACTGGAACAGCTTTGCCGCTTCTGTCTTCCCATGTCGTTCCATACATATAGCCGTCAGATACAACCAGTTTCTTTTCGAATGCGAGTACTTCACCTTTTTTTGCCATTTTACATTCCTCCCTAATTAAATTTTCTGATTTCTGCAAAGATATAATTCCTGATTTTCATCATAAGCATACCGCCACATCATATCGTCAATTGAATCGAAATGATACGGCATACGGAATTCACCGAGTGTTACGACACTTTCAGCAAACCGATGCTGAGTTTCTTTATCACGCTGATTTCTGCAGATTCCCAGTGGTGACAATCCCTTAAAACCTACAGAGATCGGGATGATCCAGCCTGTGCCTTTTCTCGAAAGATTCCATCCCGTAATTTTCCCATTTTCATCTTTCCTTGCGCTCATATTGACTTTCGTATAATCAAGAAGCGCATCAAGACCGTTAGTGCCATTTTCCATTTCCTGCTTAAGGATATCCCGTCTTTCAATGATGACATATCCTGGCATGAGCATACCTCTTACTCTGCGGATTGTTGCTGGATCATCTACATCGGTATACTGTATGCTCATACTTTGTATCCTGTTGATATCACCGCCAGCGATTTTCATCCGCCAGATTTCGCTCTGTACTTTTTCAAGAATGGCATCTTTATCATCAGGATCCAGTCCATCGATCTCGATTAAGATGGAAGCCGAAAGGTCAATGTGCGGTTCCTCAATCGTAGGTGGCCTTTCCCAGTCAGCTCCCTTTTTAATTAATGGATTCGCCGTATTAACAACAGCATTCCCATACGCTCCTTTAAACACATGCAGCCTTGTTTTATGAAAGCTGACTGCGACACCTGTGAAATGGATCTCTGAAAAATCAGTATCTTCTCTCTTTTTCTGATTCAGACCGCGAACTTTTCTTTCTAAAGCATGGACAGCTCCCAGCCATGCTGTCATAGCCGGAACTCCGATCGTATATGTACTGCTCATTGCATTTGCGTTATGAATCTGCATTTTCCTAATCACAAGATATGTACTCATAATCCCAGTCTCACCTCCTCACGCAGCTGATCATAAATGGTGTTTCTGAAGTAATCCGTCTCTGCATCTCCGAGAGTTACCTTTTCGTCTCGTTCAATTTTTTCATATGTACGAATAATCCAGCGCGCGAAATCCTTGCTGACAGCTTCTACCCACGCGTCTCCTTCTCTTTCACTTTCGTATGCATTGTCGAGCCAGATTTTCTGAAAACGTGGAAGCCCATTGTACTTTTCATCATCACTCCAGCCAGAAGGATTCTCTTCACGGATTCTTCCGGCAGTCATCATGGCCGTATCAATGATTCCCCCAAGGATCCGATCTCTCTTCTCTCTAATACCTGCATTATTCCAATTGATTTTAAATAATGCATGCAAACGTGATACGAAAGATCCGTATTCGGAATACGGAACGGATTCTTTAAAGAAATTCCTCTTTGGAAGAATTAAATCCCGTTCATTCAAAACAGGCGGAAGTGATGAAACCAGATATCCTTCCCCATGATGCAGCATGTTAAGCCCACTAATGTTCTGCGGCTTTGTCCCGCCGAAGGTGATGACCGTCTTATCCCAGACATTGCTGCAGTCCTTCCCATAATTAGGATCTTTAGGATCCCTTGCAGCAGAGAATTCTCTTCTAATGATGTTCAGCTTATCAAACAATGTTCCCAATTCACTAGTGCTTGGCATTACTGTCAAAAGATGATATTCTCCTTCACTTATTGGGAAATAAACCTGCCTTAAATTCTTATCTGTAAATCCCCTGGTTCCTGTCTTAAGGTCCTTAAATTGCTGATACAATTTCTCCGAGTCAATTCCATAGAGCTTCAGTTCATCGGCTTTTCCATCCTGGTTCAGAATGTGTTCCAATATAGACTGTCCGTCTTCCATTTTATACAAGAGAAGCATAGCCGCTGTCATGATATTGGCATTCGTATACACGATATCCGTCTCACATTGTGTATTTTCCGTTGTCAAATATCCGTCAGGCCTCTCTTTGCTCTCTACATAGAGATGCACAGTACTGTCAGGATTAGCAAATTTTCCCACATGTGTTGCTAATGTGTATTTAGATATTTGCTTCTCTAAGAGATCGCGTACCCAGACGCCTATCTTAACACGCCTGGCTTCTTCATCTAGAAAACCGTCTGGTAGTTTCTTGCGGTCTTCGACAATTTTCTTAGCGACTGCTTTACTTTCAAGAAATTCCGCAATTTCTCCCAAATTTCTCCCTTCCCTTCCTTCTTAAACACTCGTTTTCGAGAATAATCCGAATTGGTCAGAATAAAACCATTCTTTTTCTAAATTGTCAGGTATGATAATTTCTCCATACTTCTCAGACTTTTCAAAAAGAATTTCTTCTTCCTGCCTGAAATCTGAATCATTTACATAACGTTTCAATGCTTCTTTATAATCCCTCTTCAGCCATAAGTTTTTCTCGATCCCCTCCTTAAATTTTGGAAACGCTTCAATGCTTCTTTTCCTTCCTACTGAAACAAATTCCCTATCTATATACTCAGAAAACTTGATCTTATTATCTTCAAACAATGCGGTCAGGCGTACATCTGGATACGTTTTTTCTCTGAATCGGTTCAAACGCTGCGGCAATGCTGTCATCCACCAATATTCCCGGATCCATCCATTGACCGCTTTGGCTCCGCTGCTTTCTTTATCGTTGAAATCTTCCATCGCTTTCTGCTCGAGATCAATTAAATTCGTTCTCCAGGTTAGCGGGTCCTCTTTTCTAATACGCGGAATGGAATCAATCCTCTTTAAAACATCCTCTTTCAAAATACCTTTAAGATCATGACTTTCCAGCTTATTCTTTCCACTTTCATAGCCTGGATATATAAAGGCAGGTGCCTTTCCATTTAATCCTCTTAGATTCCATCGCATGACGGCTATATTTTTCTTCTCAATATTTTCGCTCATGATTCTATGACGAAGGACTCGTCCGGCAAGCTGGATAATCGAGCGATACGACGAAGGCTCAATCACTGACCAATCGAGATCGTGATCCCGTCCTACTTCTTCTACAGGCGTTGCAACAATAATGAAAACGACATAATCTGTTGTTGCTTGATCAATATGTTTTCGGAGAACCGGATCCTTGATGTCAACAGGCTCTCCATACAGCGTTTTCCTCTTCAATACACTATCCAAATACTTTTCCTGCTCATGACGAAGCAGCAAAATCTGCCGGCTGTGATAGGTCATAATGCGCGGTGTTATATCATCTTTATCCCAATCCGTATTCTGCAGTAGGTACAAGCTGACTTTTACACATGGATCAATATTTGCCATACGAACAACACCGATAGATACTTTTTTGCCTGTCTTCTCGTCTACAACGAAATTTTCTTTGGAAAGACGGACAACCTGTTTCCGGATGCTTTCGAAGTACGACTGCATCTTATCAGACTTGGCATCTTCAGTGTCTTCATCCTCACAATCTGCTATGTATCCTGACCTCTTTGTTATTTGCCGTGTTAATTTCGCGACGCGCTTTTCGATGAATGATTGATGAAATGCGCTATAGTCGGAATCATCATCTGTATTCATGAACTTCATCTCAGTTCGGAATTCATCACAGAGTACGACGCTGACACGTTTCTTGGAAATAAAGAAACTGTTCCTGCATTTCACACCGGCTATATAGGCTCTATACATGCCTTCTGCCAAATCGGGAGGAATTGTCGCTGAAGAAAGAACAACATTTCTTCCATACATTCCCGCCAGATGCACGAGCCGGGAAATGGCAGTCAGGTCTTTCTGCGTAAAATCATCGATTTCATCGATAACTAGATCAGAGGACATCAGCCGGAGCATCGGAAGAATGAAGCGTCCGCCCCGTATTGTTTCTGTCGCCCCCATCATATGATCGATTGTCGCAACGAGAACGGGCTTGTACAAGAAAGCACTGTTCTTATCTGCATCGATCCCTCTCGCAGGTTTGAAGAAAATATTCATGAAAGCTCGCTGCTCATCGTTCAAAGAGTCTTCATAAGCAAGCCCTTCAGCGAGAGATATATCTTCGCCGTCTTCATCTTCCATTGCTGATCGTTTTTCTTCCAGCTCCTTATCTCCTTCGTGAAGTTCCAGAACTGCTTTTGACCCGATCAATACAGCAAGGTCATCTTTGCTGAGTTTGATTCTTTCTCTGTACTCATCGCCGGTCTGCAGTGTCAGAGTACGGAGTCCTAATGCCAGAATGTAACGCAGGGAATCTCCTCCTGGAGAAAGCGCTCTCATAATTTTTGCATTGGCAAAAGTTTTACCGCAGCCAGTACTTGCAATATTTACAACAAAAGATACCTGATCTTCTCCACGATCTTTGCGGAAATTTCGTATTGTCTCAGCCGCCTTATCCTGCCAGGAAAACTTTCCAGGGCTTCTCTTCTTCAAAGCTTTGACGTCATACGTCTTTTCCATCTCTTCCGCAAATCTAGGCAGCTGATGCGCTACGCGAAGTGCTTGATCTGAAACGCCCGTCATATGCTCCTCCAGAAACTGGTTCTTCTCAGATTTTCTTTTCTTATTCCTGAAAGAAAAGGTATTTGCCCAAAGGTCTCTCGCGCTCCACTTCCCGTCGTCCTGCTTCGCATCGCCATCCAAAGAGGAAAAATAATGGTCTCCCAAAACTAATGCCAGGCGAGCGTTAAGCAGTATTTCACGGAAAGCCGGATCATAGTCAGGATCTTTCATGATCTGCTTCAAGGTATCGTAATCCTGAAGAAGTCTGCCGGTCCATTTCTTCAGATGCTTTTTCCAAATGTTTCCTTCGTTCCAAAGTATCCCATGAGAAAAGCGGAAACATTCCTGCCGCTTCTCTACAAAATCCGGATCATCATTTTCGTATCCCCATGATGATTTCAAACTTTTCATCATTTCATAAAAAGTTTCTCGTTTTTCATCTTCATAAGCGCGCCGGTCATCCTTATTTAAATCCGGAAGTTTATGATGTGAAAGAATCAGCCACGTGAGACATTCCGCGGCAGGCGGAAGCTTTTTTAACTTCGTTACATCTGATTTCCCCGCTTTAGCTTCATTTTTCAAGATATTTAAAACGATTTCTTCTTCAAATGTGCCATCAGCGAATTTCTTGAGCCAAGGTGTATCATCTTCAAAATCGCCTGATGCTTCTACGCATGCTTCAATCATCTTGCAGCTCATCCATTCGTGACGGAACGGATCCCGCTCTTTCGTTCCTGAGCGCAGCTTCTTTTGAAAGAAATCCGATGCTTTGCCCCAATCGTGAAAAAGTCCCGCCAGACCGGCCAGCTCTTTAATAATCGGCAGGTACTGCCAGTCGTTTTCCCATTCAGAATGGATGATTTTCTTTTTCGTCGTATTAACAGGTACAGCGCCTGCATCATTGAACTGGCTTCTGTCACCGACAATCCAGAGCAGATCGCTTCTTGCCCTCGACCTGATCCAATGACAAGAAACCGCCGTATTTTTTGTAGCATTTCTCCGAAGCGCAGTCCGCACTGCTTCCAGACCGTCCGAAGTTATGACCGTGCGCCAGGCGTCATCCCCAATTCTTTCCGCAAAGCTGTCCAAGATCGTACGGACCGTTTTCTGTGACTTACCGGTGCTTCGGCTGATCAATAATACCATCATAGGAAATCACCCGGCCCATATTTCAAACTACTGCGTTGGACGATTTCAAACATGTAATCCAGTGCTTTATGTTCTGTCAATTTATTCAAACACGTCATACGGAAATGCTTGTCATCATCGCCTCTGGCTGCTGAAATAAAACTCCAAGGCAGAATAATTGAGTCTTTGATCAGGTCCGCCACATCAAAGACAAGCGCGCCGCGCCTTGTTTTACCGTGCATGACCGCAAACCCATGCGGAATTCCCAATACCCAGAGAGTACAAGCTGCCAAACCATAGGCGAGGTAGTTTCCATGATTCAGGAAGATGTTCGCTTCATCATCACCTTCATGATTCCTGGTAAAATCCGGAAGTCTGGTTCTCTTAGCTGCATATTTATAGAGGGATTTGGTGAATTTTGCTTCTGACAGTAACAATTCCGTCACGTCTTTTGCACTGTCTATCTTACCTCTATAAACCGCCAATGCTCTTTCGATTTCAGGATCGTCCGCATTGAAATTTTCCTCATGCAGATCCCTATCTTTCCCCCATGTTTTTTCAAGAAAATCACATCTGGCTCTTTGGAAGTCTCTAGCCGTTTCGAGGCGTCTTTCTTTATTCATCCAGAACGAAATCCACCCCTGCATGTACTCCGTCGGACGATATTCGCTCTGCGGCATCATCCATTCAATATCCGTACCGGCAAAAAGAGGCGTACCACCGCCCCCGCAAAATCCGATCATGACACCTGCAGAAGCAAGCACCCGAACAGCTGCCTGGGTCAAGGATGTGCCGCTCCCCAAAAGAATGACCGTCGTATTGGCAACAGGAATATTCCAGAATAAATTTTCATCGCTGCTTTCAGTCAAGTAGACGACACGTCCATCCTTCTGCATGACTCGGCATTTCTCAAGATAATAAATATTGGCACGTTTAGAATGCAGAATCGCTTTGTAATTCGATTTCTTCAGAATCTCTTTCATCGCAGTTCCTCTTCGAAAAATGATTCATCTCTATATTTTTTATTTACGGATTTTTAATAAGTTGTTTTTATTATAACAGATAAACATGTCACGCTTTGTCATAGGAATGTACTATAAAAAACTTTTATGCCAGGCATTTCCTCTCCCTCATGTCAAAGATAAAATTTTGTTTAACTGTCACAATTCAGCGTTTGTTCATGCTAAAATATAGAAAAGAATCAATACAGATTTTGCAAGGAGGCGAGCGGGATGAAGAAGCGGTTTATTTTGGATATGACAATGCTGTTTGTATTTCTGATCGTGGTCGGGTACAAGCCGCTTGGAAATTACTGGCATGAGACTTTGGGCATGGTGCTTTTTGTTCTGGTCTTTTTGCACAATTACTGGAACAGGCAGTGGTACAAGTCTTTGAGTAAAGGGTCCTGGGGACTGGAGAGGAAGTATACGGCCGCGGTTGACGGGCTTTTGATTGTTTCTTTCCTGGCTGTTCTCCTTACTGCTCCATTCATTTCCCGCTCCTACTCGCTTGGTTTCAATATTCATTTTCTTGAGGGTATCCATAAAGCGGGCGGCGCTCTTATGCTGGCGGCGATCGGGCTGCATCTTGGGATTCACTGGGCGATTTTGAAACCTCGTTTTGTGAACGGGCTGCATCTTGCTAATGTTTCGACAGCTGGAATAATCGTCCGGCTCGTGGTCCTTGGGATCGTTCTCGGCGCGATTTACTTTATTCTTCCGACGGGCACGCGTCCGAATCTGAATCCTTCCGGCGTGTATATCGGTATGCTGGGACATTTGGTGGATGTCATCGGTATTGCGGCGGTGTCTTACTTCATTCAGATGCATCTTAGGAAATTGGGACGTAAAGCGCCAGCAAAACCTGTGCGTTAATTGAAAAAGGGCTGTGGCGAAATGATTGCCTGTTTCGCTGCAGCTTTTTTGATTTCCTTTTCCATACATCTCTTCTATAGTTTCTCTGTCATATTTCGCATTTCACATGGTATCCTACCGCATGCTAAAATGAAGAAAAGAGGTTCTTGGGAGGTTTATTATGAAGCTTCGTATGATTGTAGACACGGTGATGCTTGTCTTATTCCTCGCGATTCTGGATTACCGCCAGATCGGGAGTTCGCATCATGAAATCTTCGGGATGATTTTCTTTGTCATCGTCATTTTCCATAATTATTTGAACAGGCAGTGGTATAAGTCTCTTCCGCGCGGGCGGTGGAACTGGGACAGGCGGTTCACGTTTCTGATCGATGTCGTGCTTATAGGTTCGTTCCTCGCAGTCATGATTACGGCGCCGCTGATTTCTTACAAGCTGTCGCTGGATATCAATGCGCCGCTCATCGTTCACAAGATTCACCGGATCGGCGGTTATGTGATGCTCGTTGCAATTGGGCTGCACCTGGGGATCCACTGGAGCGCTCTTCTTCCGCGTTTCAAGAAGGCTCTGCACCTGGGAAATACGAAGACTATTTCTATTTTCCTTAAGGCGCTTGCTGTGGCACTGGCCGCTGCAGGAATTTACTTCTCGTTTGGGTTCCACATGGGAAATCGTATTTTCCTGCTTCCTGTCACGGGGACACGGATGCGCGCGCCAAACGTGCCTGCCTTTGTTCTCGCCCATCTGACGATTGCGATTCTCTATGCGGAGATTTCCTATTATATACAGAAGTTCATCAAGTCGAGCGGAAGGAGACCAAGAGCAGTAAAGAAATAATAAAAAGAGGTTGTAGAAATGATCGCACATTTCTACAACCTCTTTTTTATTTCTTATTCGCTTTTCAGAACGTATCATGGGCGGCGTTGTCGTACCAGTGGTATTCTATCCGCTTGCAGATTTCTTCTGCTTTTTCTTTCCCGAACTGATCGGCAACAAAGCCTACTGCCATGTCGGTGCCTGCGGAGACACCGGCGGCGGTATAGATGTTGCCGTCACGGACCCAGCGGGGTTCTCTTTCCCAGAGGACGCTTGTCCCGTGATTCCTTACCCAGTCAAAAGCATTCTTATTTGTCATCGCGTGGCGGCCGTCCAAAATGCCTGCCGCCGCCAGAAGAGCAGAGCCTGTGCAGACGGAGAGCACCCATTTCGTCTTCGAGGCAAGATCGCCGAGGCCGGAGAGGAACCAGTCGTCGGTGACAAGGGTTCTTGTTCCCATGCCGCCCGGGACGATGAGGATATCTGAATCCTGCACGTCGAGCATGCGCTCGGTCACGACCATGATGCCTTGGCTGTTTGTCACGATGCCGCCAAGAAGCGATACGGAGCGGATCTCGTATCCATCCAGTTTGGACAGGACCTCTGCCGGACCAAATGCGTCAAGCGTTTCAAAATCATCAAACATCACAATCGATATCGTCTTCATGGTTTCCCTCTTTTCCTGTTTATCTTATAAGGATAAGACGCAGAGCGCCTTCCTGTCAATCTTCACCTTTCAGAGGCAACAAAAAAGCCCCGGTTTCCCGGAGCTTTCTCGTACGGAACACGGAACAGCTAACAGTAGAACTGACAACTCAAATCCTAAAAAAAGCATACAAGTTTCATGAACTATCATTCACTACATACAATCTAATCCGGAAAGGAGAAAACGCATGTGTTCCGATTTCGCTGCCTTTGCGGCAGTGGTTGGTGAAAGGTCTTCTTACCCTTCAAGTTCATTATAACACTTCACTTATCACATTTCCATATTTCTATCTATCAATCTTTCTTTAACTTGCGAAAGAAATGCAAAAGAAAGAGAAAACGCCATACGTTCTTGAAATAATGTTTCATCCCCGGCTGGCCTTCCCCAACAAAAAAGATGTGAAACCCACAGCGGATTCCACATCTCTTTATTTTTAATCGTCTTTTCTTTCGTCCCAGTAGTCGACTTTCATGCCGATGGTTTCGGAGGTGAAAGGCGTGCCGTCGTTCTTTGCATAGTGGGCAGCGGCTTTTCTTACGTAGCGGAAACCGAGGTAGAGCATCGGAACGTTGCAGTATACCATGATGATGTTTGCAAGGTCAGAGAATGCCCAGAGGTTCGACAGGTCGTATCCGGCGATGCTGCAGGCAATGCCGAATGCAGTGACGAAGACGCAGAGCAGACGGAGAACGGTGATGAAAGAAGTGGAACTGGAAATACGGTTCCCGGAAATTTCGGAGAAGGTAACGAAGCCCATGACGCAAGTGTATGCGAAGAGGCAGAAGCAGATGGAGACCATGACCATGACGAAGGTCTGCAGGAGATCCGGAGTCAGCGCATGGATGGAGAGCAGGAATTTCGGATAGGTGCCTGCCGCTTTCCATTCTTCAGGATTCAGCGCCCACTGGTGAGCCATGATGATGATGAAGCCTGTCATGGTGCAGATGACGTGGGTATCGAGGAATACGCCGAGAGCGGAAATGATGCCCTGTTCGCACGGATGGTGCGCTTCAGCGGAAGCAGCTGCCATCGTGATGGTGCCCTGGCCGGCTTCGTTCGACATGAGTCCTCTCTTGACTCCCTGCAGGAGTGCAGTACCGAGGACGCCGCCGAAGACAGCTTCCGGCTTGAAGGCGCCTGCAAAGACGGCATGGAAGAAGTACGGAACGCTTCCAAGGTTCGTGAGAATGAGAAGGATGGCCGTGCCTATGTAAATGACTGCCATGACCGGGACAAAGATATCTGCCCAGCGGGAAATACGCTTGATGCCGCCAAACGCCATGAAGGTGATGAAGACAAGCAGAAGAATCGACATGACGTAGTAGAATGTCGACTGCAGCGGAATTTCCTCTCCGCCAACGAGCCCGACGATCGAGCCCAGGGCTGTGATGACGTTCAGGCCCTGCGCCGGAAGGCACATGAGCGCGTAGAAGATATAGAGAGCAGACAGAGCCACGCCTACCCATGCCTTATTTCCGCAAAGGCGCCTTGCATAGAAAGGAAGGCCGCCGACGAAGTTGTCGCCGCGTTTTTCCTTGAAAATCTGTGCGAGCGTGCCTTCAGTGAAGGCTGTCGCCATGCCGAAGAAAGCGGAAATCCACATCCAGAAGAGCGCTCCCGGACCGCCGGCAGCAATCGCGCCCGTGACGCCGATCATGTTGCCCGGGCCGACGCGCATAGCCGTCGAAAGGAGGAAGGCCGCCAGAGGAGAAATACCCGTGTGGATGCTTCTTCTCGTGGCAAGGGTCCGCACGCCCGTCATGAACTGGCGGATCTGTACGAATCCGAGGCGAAGTGTGAAATAAATGCCTGATCCCACCAGTACGATGATGGCCAGGGAGAATGACCCCAAGACAGGGATGTCCTTCCAGAAACCGAACATCTTCGGGAAATCCCAGAAGAAGTCAGAAACCGGAGTGACGAAGCTGAGTACTGCATTCAGAGCTGCAAATAAGTTTTCCAATAGCTTCACCCCTCATTTTTTTATTTACAGGGCTCCAGAAAGCCCTTCAGATTACTGCTGTGCGCCAGCTTCTTTGATAGCCAGAGCAAGCTTGTGAGCGAGGCCGTGCATCTTTTTCTTGGAAACGGAGCATACGGCAAGGCGGATGCCCTTCTTCAGCGGAACCATGAATACATGATCCTTTTCAAGGATGTCGCAGACAGCCTGGGAATTGGTGACAGGAATCGTGATGAAGAAACCGGAGATGTAAGGAACGAACTTCACTCCTTCTTTCTGTGCTTCTTCTACGAAAATAGCGGCTCTTTCCTGGATGAGCTTGTAGTACTTGGCTCTTTCATCGTCGAGCTGTTTGATCTTTTCCGGATCCTGGCAGATGCGGATCATTGCATGCTGAGCTGCACTGTTGCAGTTGGACCATGTAGCACGGCTGCTGTACTGGTTGATATCGACGTATTCCTTGATGACGTCTTTGTCAGAGGAAATGCCGATCATAGCGCCCATGCGCTGGCCGTACATCGTGAAGCCCTTGGAAAGGGTGTATGCACAAACGACGAGGATGTTCTTCGGGAGTCCGCCGAATACCTTGAAGAATTCACGGCATTCTTCCTTTTCGCCGCTGTAGTCGAGGTATGCAACGTCAGCAATCAGGATGGCATTCTTTGTTTCATCCTTGGTTGCTTCCTTGAGGACATCGACAGCAGACTGCCATTCAGCCACGGACATGCAGTAGCCGGTCGGGTTGTTGGCAATGCCGTTCAGAATGATGACGATATTGTCCTGTTTCTTCAGGATATCTTCTACATTTTCCTTGAAGGAAGCGGCATTGAAATGGCCGTCGCTTGTCAGGAAGGAGAATGTGCGGACCTTGCGGTTGTTGTCGTCGATCAGGCTGTCATAAGCGCCCCAGTGCCAGTCAGTAATGAGCACTTCATCGCCTGGTTCGGAATAATTGTGCACGACATGGTGCAGGACGCCGGTGCCGCCAGGTGTTGCGCAGGCATCGATGTATCCTTCCGGACGGGACTTGCCGAAGCACTGATCGATACAATCCTTCAGGAATTCATCATAGCCCTTGATCGGAGCATATGCGCAGAATTCCGGCGGTGTCAGGTTCTTCAGTTCCTGCTTGACGACATCAAGAACGACGAGGCTTCCGTCTTCTTCAAGAATGGATCCTACTGTGGCATTGGTGACGTTTTCCACGCCGATTTCCTTAGCCAGTGCGATCGCTCTGTTGTTAGCAGCAAAAATGTTGTCTTCTGCGCTCTTTCCTTTTGCATGTGGTGCAGCAATACTGTACATACTTACATCCTCCTCCTAAATAGCTGGTTGCCCGGTCAATGCATTTTCCTCATTTTAGCATGAGAAAACCGCCGCTTCAACGAAAACTGCGGATTTTCCCGCCTCCGGACGCAAAAAAGGCCGCGGCAAATACAATGCCGCGGACACCCTTGTCCATTTCTATGAAGTTACTTTTACATTATAAACCATCCGGTAGAAAAAGAAAACGGACTATAAGGCTCCATCGTCTTTTTCGGTTTATTTCTTGCTTTTTCTCAGGAAATCTGTAAAATTCTGCTAAAATTTCATGGAACGCCTGTACCATACTTGATATCCATGGTATGATAGAGCCAAAACTATTTACCGGAGGAGTTTAAACATGTCCAAAGATCCGAACTTTACTGAAACGGACCTGTTTTCATTTGAAGCGGGCCCTGCGAAACTGAAAAAGTCCCGCAGCAAGAAGGCAGAAGGCGAATCGCCCAAGCCGCGCAGGACAAAGAAATCCATCCCCGCGCCCGCACCAGAGCCCGAGGAAGAAACAGCAGCGCCTGAAGGAGAAACAAAAGCCTCCTCCCTCTGGGCTGACAAATACTGGGAATTCGACATCACCCACCCGTCAGCCGAGATCAAGGACGCCATGAAATCCTCTATGGTCGAGGAAGGCTTCACGAAACGAGAAGCCAACCGCGTCTTCAAAGGACTCACCTTCAAGGAAAAAGTCTTCAACACGAAGCGCCAGGCGAAAGAATACCTGAAAACCATACCGACCACCTACGCCGTCAAGTACAAGATCGGCATCGAACCATCCCCGCAGATGATTTCCCTCGAAAGAAGGCTGAAGGAAAAGCAGGAACGCCTCGCTTCCTACTCCAAGGAGCAGAACGAGAAGAAATTCAGCGCAGACTTCATCACTTGCCCGCACTGCAAATCCCGCGTGAACACCTCCTTCATCCACCCGCCCGTCTGCCCCGTATGCGGAGAAGACATGCGCTCTGATACAGCCGTGAAAACCATCCACTCCCTCGAAGAAGCCGTCAAGGATCTTTCCAAGAGAAGTGAAGACGCTGCAAGAAAACACAACAGCAAATTCACCGGCGGAGAACGCTGGATCATAAGGACAATCAATCCAGTCAAAGAAGAAGAATAAAAAAGGAAACCGCTGCAGGAGAATGTGCCATCATTCTCCTGCAGCGGTTTTTGAGTGGTGCGCTTTCTTATACACCATACAACCGAGCTGCGATTAGCAAAATGAACCCCTTTCGGCGCATTCGCGCCACTTTCCCCTAACGGGGACAGCTAAACCTCGCTTTGCTCGTACGAAAGGATATTTTCACCGGTTTCGCAGCTACCCTCCGCTACGGTGAGAGCGGCTATTATCGCCCGTATTTTTACGTTTTCCCTGCATGATAGGCAGCAGGGCATCCTTTATGGCCACTTATTGCGAATCGGTTGCATAGTTTATAATAATCTTCTTTATTTATTTTTGTAAAAGTACTACAATATAAGTAGATATCAACATGTTTCTATGAAAGCGAGGTGGGCAAAGATCTCAAAAAGAATAGGATTTTACGAAACAAAATGCCCGCCGGCATGTGGTAAGAAAGACATTTAAATATTCAAAGGATTCATTTGAAAACACTTTTTCCAGTGCTATAATGTGTAAGCGTGATTATTATTATAAACTAAATATAAAGTTATATATATGTTCAAGAAAATAATCAAGTATTCCCAAATCGGTATATAGTTCAATGAAGCTTTAGCTTTCAATGAAAACCGAGCACAGTATCATGAAAGGAAATGATTGGCTTTGTATCGAAACACGTATACTCTGCAGGACATTGCTGAACTTTCCGGATGCATCAAAGCATTCCAGGAAGCTCACCCAACTCCTGCACCCTATCTTTCCATCTCGATTTTCACACACTGGAATGATCCCGCGCTGATCCAGGCAATGACAGACGGGCTCTCAAAAGCATTTCCAAGAGCTGCTATCGCAGGGCTCACGACCGCAGGCGGCATAGAAGACGGACAAATTGAATACGGGAAAGACCATCCTTTCATTCATGGCCTTTGACGAAAGTCCTGTCGAAGTGCTGCACTATAATATGAAGGATCTTCGCGCAGTGGAAATCCTGGAAACCCAGCTCACGGGCAATGTAGAGCCCTTCCTGGACGCTATTTCAGCGCTCCCGCCATCCGTTGCAATCTTCGGCGGCGGCGCAGACACGGATGATCTCAATCAGCCATCCTATATCTTTGATAAAGAAGCCATCATGAATGAAGGATTCGTCATCATGCTCTTCAGAGGCACCGTCAAAGTCCTCACCCGTTCGGTACTCGGCTGGCAGCCGCTGGGCCGTCAGGTCACGATTACCGCCATGGACGGCAATATGGTCATCAAGGAACTCGACCATATTGCCGTCAACTTCTATGAGAAATATCTGAAAATCGACCCTTCCGTCGACTTCGACAAGAAGACACTGAGCTTTTCGCTCGTCGTCGAAAAAGACGGTGTCGAACTCGCCCGCCTTCCGATGAGCTGCCGCAAAGACGGCTCCCTCGTATTCAACATCGCCCTCCACGTTGGAGACAAGCTCCGCATGGCATACGGCAACCCGAATGAAAATCATCAATGGCAGCCGCAGAGTCTTAGGCCGCATCCGCGACTTCGGACCGCAGGGCATGCTCCTCTTCTCCTGCGTCGTCAGAAGATACTATCTGAAAGACGACGTCAACCAGATCCTGAGTGCCTACGAAAGAATCACGCCTGCTGCCGGTGGTTACACCAGAGGTGAAATCGACCGCATCGAAGGCCACGTTTACACAATGAACATGAACCTTGTTTCCGCTGCCTTCCGTGAAGAAACGAAAGACCATAAGAGAACCATCGCAGACATCACCGGTGACCCGTCGCATATGGAAAACGACCCGGCACTGAACCTCGATGACTTCCTCTCCACCGTTCAGTGCCTTGTCTCCTTCATCACCGTCACATCCAAGGAACTGTCCGACGCCTACCAGAAGCTCGCCTTCGTAGCCGGCCACGACAGCCTGACGGACCTTTTGAACAGAGGCCGCATCGAGTGGGTCCTCCGCCACCTCATAGAAGACACCAACAAGACGCACCACACATTCTCAGCCATCATGATTGATATCGACTCCTTCAAGCATATCAACGACACCTATGGACACAGCGTCGGCGAAGATGTACTCATCCGCCTTGCCGACATCATGAAAAGCGGCGTCCGCCCGACCGATTATGCCGGCCGCTGGGGCGGCGACGAATTCGTCATTCTCCTGCCGGACACGGACATCGACCAGTCCGAGGAAGTAGCTGACCGCATGAGAAGAAACTTCGCAGAAGCAGACATCCTGCCAGACGGCAAAGCCGTCACTGCAAGCTTCGGTGTCACCACCTCCTACGAAGGAGAAACACTCGAAAGCTTCTACAGAAGAATGGACAGCGCCCTCTACACCGCAAAAGGCGCAGGGAAGAACCAGGTCATCCTCCTTAGAAGTGAGAAATCTGCAAACAATTAATTGAATAGGAATTAGAAAGAGCAGTTCTGAAAAGGGCTGCTCCTTTTTTGTGAAAAGTATATTGCGTACTATGTAATTAATATAGTATAAATAAAGAAGAGTATCCGGAAAAAATTTAAATGTTAGAAAGGAGAAAATTATGGCTGACTTTACGCCCCTCAACAGAGAAATGAAAGAACGTGCCAAGGCGCAGAGGAAAACAATGACAGGTATGGAATCGAATCTTTGGTTCAGGTTCCTCAGGAAGCATCAGCCCCGCTTCAGAAGGAAATTTGTGATTGGAAATTATATTGCTGACTTCTACTGCTCTAAAGCAAAACTCATCATAGAAGTAGAGAACAAAAGCCGGCATTCCGATTTGGGCCTGTCATACGAAAAGTGGAATCAGCGGAAAAGCGAACTTCCGAGCAACGGTGTTCTCAGGTACTCTGAAGCTGATATCTTCTTCAATTTTAACGGTGTATGCAAACACATTGAAAGCATCACGAGTGAACGATTGAAAGAACTAGGCCACGAAGACCTCATTTCAGAATCACAGAAACAAATTCCAGAATAACAAAAAGGGGCTGTGACAAAATCCGTTAAAACGCTGCTTTTTTCTTTTCTCGAGCGAAGCGAGGTTTAAGGGTGTTGACCTTGCTCCGAAGGAGAAGGTCCGGTCGGAGACCGGGAATACAGTAGTTTTCGAGCGCAGCGAGGTTTTGAGGTTTTCAGATAGAGTCGATAAATACATTTGTTAGATAATCCTCTAATCAAATATACCCACTATACCCACGCAAAAAGGAGCTGCGGCAAAATGATTGCACATTTTGGCACAGCCCCTTTTATTTCACAGTTTTACTCAAGAACTGAATGGATTACCAGTTTCTGAATTTAGCCGGCGGATCATAGAGTCCGCCAGACCAGTCAACGAGGTCCTTCATGTTCTTAGCAGCCAGCAGATCTCTGGTTGCTTCAGCCGGGTTGACACCGAGGTCTTCCGGAAGTTTTACGATGCCTTCCTTGCGGAGTTTCTTGGTGATTTCCGGATCTTCGAGTTTGCCTACTTCTGTCTTGCCTGCTACAGCGCGGATAGCGTTCATTCTTTCTTCCATGTTGTGGCACTTGTGGAGGTAAGCGATACCTACTTCGGATACGATGTGGGTCAGGTCATCAGAGTAGATCATGATTGGTTCCAGATCCAGGTTTGCGTTCTTCTGCAGAGCTACAGCGTCAAGCTGTTCTACGAAGCCCGGGAAGCCTTTTTCGGAAACGGTGGTGATCATCTGAACAACCAGCTTCTTGCCGCGGTTTCTGTCGCCCATGAGTTCATAGCGGTTAGCTACTTCTTCGCCGGCTTTCTTCCAAGCTTCGGTTACATGACGACGGCCTTTAGCATCGCAGCCCATGTTCGGAGCGCCGCCGAAGCCTGCTACGTTGTTCTTTGTAGCGGTGGAGCTGTTGCCGAAGCGGTCGATCTGCATGGTGGAGCCGATGAACATATCAGCTGCATAGTGGCCAGCTGCCTGTGCGAATGCACGGTTGGAACGCATGGTGCCGTCCGGTCCGATAGCGAAGATGTCGGAACGAGCTTTGATGTATTCTTCCATACCTACTTCGGAACCGAAGGAGTAGATAGCCTGTGCCCAGCCAGTTTCGATAGCCGGAATCAGGGTCGGATGCGGATTCAGTACCCAGTGGGTGCAGATCTTGCCGCGCAGGCCGAGATTTTCAGCGAAGGTCGGGAGAATCAGTTCTACAGCAGCGGTATCAAAGCCTACGCCGTGGTTCAGAACCTTTACGCCGTATTCAGCATAGATGCCTTTGATAGCCATCATAGCTTTGAGGATACGTTCGTTGGTGATCTTTGCCGGGTCGCGGGTGAACAGCGGGTTCAGCATGTAAGGTGTCGGGCTTTCGATGACATAGTCAACCCAGTCAGCCGGGATATCGACTCTTGGCAGTTTGTCAACAATCTTGTTGACCTGGAAAATTACGATGCCCTGGTTGAATTTGGTTGCTTCAACGATAGCTGGTGTATCTTCAGTGGAGAAACCGGTGTAGATGTTGCCTTCAGCATCAGCTGCATCAGCGGTAACGAGGGAAACTCTCGGTACCAGGTCGATGAAGTAGCGGGAGTACATTTCCAGATAAGTATGGATAGCGCCGAGTTCTACGCCGCCGTTCTGTACCATCTGAGCCAGACGTTTGCCCTGGCTTCCTGCATATGCGAAATCAAGTTTGTGAGCGATGCCCTTTTCGAAAACATCGAGATGTTCCGGAATGGACAGGGTGGACTGGATCATATGAAGGTCATGAACCTTGGTCGGATCTACTTCGCAAAGCTGTTTTGCGAGGAAATCAGCCTGTTTCTGGTTATCGCCTTCGATATTGACTTTGTCGCCTGGACGGAGTACTGCTTCGAGGAGTTTTACGGTATCTTCAGCAGCTACGATTTTGCCCTTAGCGTATGCAGAACCATCTTTCAGTCTTGCAGCGGTGTCTTCGCCTCTGGTGTTCCAGTTTTTCGTGCTTGGTTTGATTTCTAACATCTTCTCAATCCTTTCTATACACAATAAACATAAAAACAAATGAATGACAGGTTTTTCATTGCTCCTGCCCCTTATTATTATAGTACAGCTCTTACGCCCGCGTCTGTAAAAGTTACGTCAGCCGGCGCATGAGTTAACCAAAGATCCGGCGCGGGAGCTGCGTCAGACCTCTGTTAAATCACATTGTTGGTTCGGATTAACCGAAGATCATCTGAGTCAGGAAATAGAATACAGATGGGAAGAGCAGGCAGCCGAGGCCGGTGTAGAATGTTGCTGTCATAGCTGCGTATGGAACGAGCTTCGGATCAACAGCAGCCATACCAGCAGCGGTGCCGGAAGTGGTGCCCATGATGCCGCCGAATGCCATAGCAGACTGCGGGTTGTCAAGGCCGAAAATCTTAGCAACGAACGGAGTTACGACCATAACGAGTACGGACTTAACAACGCCAGCTGCGATGGAAATAGCGATAACTTCAGAAGAAGCACCGAGTGCTGCGCCGGTAACAGGTCCTACAACGAATGTTGCAATGCCTGCGCCGATGGTTACCAGATCGATTGGATCAGTGTATCCCAGCGGATAAGCAACAGCGAAGCCTGCGAGCAGGCAGATGAATTCACCGATGAACAGGGACAGAACGCCTCTTACACCGATTTTTTTGATTTCTTCCAGGTCAGCACCGAATGCGGTGGAAACGATGGCGAAATCTCTGAACATAGCGCCGCCTACGAGGCCCATGCCTGCGAAGAGCGGAACGTCAGCGATACCTTTGTGGCCTCCGGTCATTGCACCGCCGATATAAGCGAGAACCAGACCGAAGAAAATAGCGATAGCACTGCCGTGGATACGGCCATGAGTCAACTTCCCAATTTTGTAAGCGAAATACATGATGATACCAAGAAGCATAAACGAGAAGACCATGCCGTTTGAATTGAACAGTTTTGTTGCAATAGCTACAATATCCATGTTGTTACCTCCTTTTCTTTTCTAGAATTATTTCTTGTCTTCCGGTTTTGCTGCAGATACTTCTGCGGATGGCTGTTTCTTAGCCAGTACCGGAATCAGGAGGAAACCAACTGCTACTGCCAGAGCGCCGCCTGCGAGTGCGACTACGCCGCCGCTCAGTGCAGCTGCTACGTTCTGGATGGAGCTCATTGCTACGACGATCGGAATGTACATAGCGGACCAGAATTTGATACCCTGTTCTTCTGGTTCCTTCATGAGACCTTTCTTCTGTGCCCAGGTGGAGATGATGATCAGGAACAACATAGCGAAACCTACGCCGCCGATGTTAGCCTTGACCCCCAGAACAACGCCCAGCATGTCGCCGATCAGGTTGCCGACCATGAAGCAGCCTGCCAGAAGAGCAACACCATAAATAATCATGAAAATCCCTTCCTTTCTTTACTCGTACAGTTTTCTGTACATGGATTTACTCTATAACAGCCTTCTCTTCCCAGAAGGCTACGAGCCAGAATCAATTCACCCCTTTCGGGAAATCCGCCTCTCGCGCACCACCCGAAAGATTTGGTATAATGGTAGTAATATATGCGCATAAGACACAGATATTCCATTGAATTTCATCGGTTACAGTATATAGGAAATGTAAAGTCACTTCTCTATTTTTGCGATAAGATGCAAGTACAAAAGGGTAAGATGCAAGACGGGTAAGATGCAGATATTCGCAGATGAGATGCAATTATCCGTTAATTACATCATAGATAAAACACTTATAGAAAAATCTGCATTGACCGGAACTTCTTGAGAAAGTGGTTATTAATCCCATTTTGTAATACATGCTGAATAATCTATGATTCTTTGCACATACATAAGGTATTAATTATAATATACTTATTCCCGGAGGTGGCCTTCATCGCACTTTTCGGGCAAAATACACCGCTTACTTGATTTAGCATTTTGAGGTGACAACATGGAACCTAATTGGATCATAGGGATCCAGCATGTCTGGTTTGGCATATCCTTATTTCTTCTGCTCCTTCTCCTCATCTGCCGCACCTCCTTCTTCAGGCAGGCCATCACGGCAAAGGAATTCACAAGGCAGCAAATAGGAATTTTCATCATACTATTCTCTGTCATAGGACTCTGCGGGACGTACTGGAACGTCAGAGCCGGAGGCGGGATCATCAATTTCAGAGCCGTCGGGATCATCCTCGGTGGCTTCGTCGGAGGACCGATCGTAGGGACGGCCGTCGGCACCATCGTCGGCATCCACCGCGCCTTCTTCATCAATACGGATTCCTCCTTCATCCACGGCGGACTCTCCATCATCCAGGGCATCGCGGCAGGATTCCTCTCCTACCGTCTGAAGCATCACTACCACAATCTCTGGTTCTGGTCCTTCCTCTATGCGTTCATCCTTGAATTCCTCTTCTGGATTTTCTTCGCCTTCCTCACCTGGCCGACGACCACGACATATCCGGTGAACTTCTTCCACCTGTCGCTTCCGGTTATCGCGACAAACACGATTGCCGTCAGCATCTTCTACCTGGCCATGGAATTCTTCATCCACCAGAGAGACTCCGAAAAGACACAGACGACAAAGAGCACCTTCAATGCCGTCATCACACTTTTCTCGACACTTCACGACGGATTCAAATCCTTCTCCGTCGCGCGCGTCACGGAAATCATGACGACATCGCTCCCCAGCCTCATCTGGGCCGCCATCTTATATAATTATAATGATCAGATTTATACAAGAACCAATTATAAAGACGACGCCGACAAGAACCAGGGCGATGCGGAAATCGCGATACTGAAACTGCAGCACTCGCTTCCTGACCTCCCTCACCTCATCACCCTTCCCGTCAAGTACAAGGGCAAAGTCGTCGGCTCCATCTTCGCCGCCAAATCCAAAGGAGACACCTTCACCAATACAGGCACCGAATTCCTTCACGGCATCTGCCACATCCTCGAATTTATCTACGAGTCCGAGAAACTGAAGGAAGAGGAAAACCTGCTGGCCGAAGCGGAAATCCGGGCCCTCCAAGCGCAGATCAATCCGCATTTCCTCTACAACACACTAAACACCATTTCCTACTACGTCCGAAGCGATCCGGAAACAGCCAGACGCCTCATCCAGTACCTGTCCGACTACTTCCGCCACAGCCTCAACAACCCGTCTAAGCTCATCCCCCTTTCTGAAGAGCTTCACGTCATCGAGTGCTACACGGAACTCGAAAGAGCCCGCTTCGGCGACCGTCTCCAGATCGAATACGACTTCCCGAAAGACAAGCTCGACGACATCATGGTCCCGCCCCTTCTCCTTCAGCCCCTCGTAGAAAACGCCGTCATCCACGGCATCTTCAAACGTCCTGAAGGCGGGCAGATCAAAGCAGGCCTCATCGAGCATGACGACCACTACAAGATCTACGTCTACGACACCGGCGTCGGCATCGCAAGAGCCAAGAGAAAGAGACTCCTCCGCGATCACAAACGCCGCGACCACATAGGACTCATCAACGTCCACCAGCGCCTCATCTCCCTCTTCGGAGAACGAAGCGGCCTCCACATCATCAGCCGCAAAGGAAGAGGCACCCTCGTCTTCACGAACATTCCGAAAGTCACCGCTGAAGAAGAAAAAGTAGCCGAACAGGCCGAAGCTGAAGAAAATGCAGCCATGAACCTTTCACCAAATCCCACAGTCTGAAACAGAAAAGGAGCCTTTGAACCATGCAAGACATACGCGTCCTGGTAGCCGATGACGAAATCCCTGCCAGAGGAGAACTGAAATACGAACTCGCGACCATTCCCGGCGTCCAGATCGTCGGAGAATGCAAGAACGGAAAAGAAGTCCTCGACTTCCTGAACGTCCACCCGAACGTAGACATCCTCTTCCTTGACATCGAAATGCCCTTCATGAACGGCCTCGAATGCGCCAAGGAAATCCAGAGAAGAGACTATCCCGTCAAAATCGTCTTCGCCACAGGCTACAGCCAGTTCGCCGTCCAGGCCTTCGATCTCGAAGCCTTCGACTACATCCTGAAACCCTACGATGAAAAACGCATCCAGAGAACCATCAAAAGATACGCAGACAGCCTCGAACTCCGCGAAAACCACCGCTCCCCGGGAGAAATCATCAACACCTCCCAGCGCATCTCCCTTCAGACCAAGGACAAGACAGTCATGATCTCCCCCGCACAGGAAATCATCATCATCTCCACAGAAAAATCCGACCGCTCCCTCTTCTACACCACCAGCGGCATCATAGAATCCAGGATGGCCCTAAGAGACGCCGAACAGCTCCTCGCGCCCCACGGCTTCTTCCGCACCCACAAAGGCTACATCGTAAACCTTGCCATGATCCAGGAACTAGAAAGCCAGGACAACGGCACCCTCCTCCTCACCATGAACTACTTCCCCAAGGAAAAAGTTCCGGTATCCAGACACTACATCAAAGACTTCAAAAACACGCTGCATATATCTTAAAAAAATACAGAAAAGGAAACCCCTCCGGCCGAAAGCCGGAGGGGTTTTTGGATTAGGAAATGTATTGCTTCTGACACGCCTTTTCTTGTATAAATAAGAAAGAATATTCACGGAAATTTGGCAGGAAAGGAGCTTCTCATGAAAGAACACATGCCGCTAAGCAATCAAATGAAAGACCGTTCGAGAGCACTTAGAAACAACATGACAAGGCAGGAGTCCAAGCTGTGGTATGAATTCCTGAAATTCTATCGTCCACACTTCAGAAGGCAATACATAATCGGGCAATTTATCGCTGACTTCTACTGTCCAAAAGCGAAACTCATCATCGAACTCGACGGATCCCAGCACTACTCAGATTTCGGACTGAAATACGACCAGTGGCGCACCAAAAAACTGAAAATCCAAAACAACTGCGTCCTGCGTTATACCAATTGGGATTTGGTTAAATACTTTGACTCCGTATGCGACCAAATCGACTACATTACCATTGAACGTCTGAAAGAACTAGGCCACGAAGACCTCATTCCGAAGGAAATATGAAAACAAGGGAAACTGCATCTCTTTTAAAAACCATAAAACCAGACTGCGGCTGAGAAACTGCACCTCCTCAGTCGACTCCGTCGCCAGCTCCCCCGTGGGGAAGCCTAAAGCATGACAATCCCGATGTACCAGTTGAGCATCAAATGAGAATATCGGCAAGCGGGCCAACCGAAAGTTGCCCACACAGCGGGAGGCCGCACCGTTAGACGACGAAAACTGAAGTTCCACGCGGCAAGGCCGCGGTTGTATGGTTTTGAAGGGAACATCCTCGCAAAATATGGGAATACCGGCAAGCGGACTAGCCAAAAGCTGCCTCCACGGAGGAAGTGGCGCCGTTAGGCGACGAAAGAGGTGAAGTTTCCTCGCAGCCTTGCCGCGGTTGTACGGTTTTGTGGGAAGGATTCCCACACGAAAAGGAGGGCCTCGATGGCTCTCCTTTTCGTATTTCGTATTTCTTATTTCTTATTCCTTATTCTTCCCTATTTCATTCCCCCAGTACTGCTTCAACGGCTTCCTTGCAGAGTGCGACGCCTTTGTCAAGGTCTTCTCTGGAGATGTTGAGCGGCGGGTTGAAGTAGATGACGTCACCCATCGGACGGAGGACGAGGCCTTTGGCCATGGCTTTACGGAAGACATGCCAGCCGATTCTCTTTTCAGCCGGGAAGGCTTTCTTTGTGGCCGGGTCTTCTACGAGTTCGATGGCGTTGATGAGGCCGATGTGGCGGATTTCGCCTACGTTCTTATGATGGCCGAGGGCTTTCATGAGTTCTTGGTGGAGGTACTTGCCGTCTTCGTTGACTTTGTTTAGGATGTGATCGCGTTTCATGATTTTCAGGACTTCGAGGGCGATGGCGCAGCCCATCGGGTTGCCTGCGTAGGTGTGGCTGTGGACGAAGGCTTTGTGAGTGCCGTAGTCGTCGTAGAAGGCGTCATAGACTTTGTCGGTGGTGACGGTGATGGACATCGGCATGTAGCCTGCAGTGAGGCCTTTGGATGTACAGAGGATGTCCGGGCTGACGCCTGCGTGTTCGATGGCAAAGAGTTTGCCTGTGCGGCCAAATCCGGCTGCGATTTCGTCGTCGATGAGGAGCACGCCGTACTTGTCACAGAGTGCACGGAGTTTTGTCAGGTAGGCCGGCGGGTACATTCTCATGCCGGCAGCGCCCTGGAGGACTGGCTCTACGATGCAGGCTGCGGTTTCCTTGCCGAATTTCTCGAAGGCTTCTTCTGCGCTTTCGAAGCATTCGATATTACATGTCTCTCTTGTCTTGCCGTACGGGCAGCGGTAGCAGTCAAGGCCTTTGAAATGGATATTGTCCATGAGGAGCGGATGGAAAATGCCTGCGTAGTCGTCCATGGAGCCGACGGAAAGGGCGCCGATGGTTTCACCGTGGTAGGAGGAATCCAGGCACATGAATTTCTGTCTTTCCGGATGGCCGGTCTGGTTGTGGTACTGGTATGCCATCTTCATGGCCGCTTCGACAGCAGAGGAACCATTGTCGTGATAGGTGAATTTTGTGAGTCCCTTCGGCAGGAGCTCAGCAAGTTCGCGGGAGAGCTCGATAGCCGGCTTGTGGGAGAAGTTCGTGAAGATGACGTGTTCGAGTGTGTTGATCTGACGCTTCAGCGCTTCGTTGATTTCCGGATTGCAGTGGCCGAGGAGGTTGCACCACCAGGAGGAAATGATGTCGAGGTAAGGCTTGTCTTCGGTGTCATAGAGGTAGACGCCCTTGGCATGGTCGATGACGACCGGAGGAAATACTTCGTTGTCTTTCATCTGCATGGCGGGATGCCAGATATATTTTTTGTCTTCTGCCTGCCAGTCAATTTTTTTAGTCATTGGATTCTCCTTTTCCTTTTCATAAGCGGTGTACGGCCGCCGGAATATTTACGCTTCGTCGAAGCAGTCTGCCAGTACTTTCGGATCGCAGGTGAGGATCTCGTCCCCTCTCTTGACCTTGGCAATGACAGGAACGCCGGACATTTCTTCAATCATCTTGATATTGTCCTCTTCCATCACGCCGCCCTTCCAGTTATTGAGGATGACGCCCTTCACCGGGATGCCGCGCGCTCTGGTGTATTCGATCGTCGTGACGACATGGTTGATCGTGCCAAGGCCGGCGTCTGCAATGACGAGGACCGGAAGCTTCAGCATACTGATGATGTCTGTCAGGTCGATCTTTGCTTTTTCATCGCGGCGGATCGGGCATGCAATGCCGCCGGATCCTTCCATGACGACGTAGGGAAATTTCTCCGTCACGCGTTTCCATGCTTTCTCGACGACAGGAAGCTCGACCGGATTTCCTTCCATCTGTGCTGCCAGATGCGGAGAAACGGCATGCTGGTAGAGATAGGAAAGAATCATGTTTTCCGGTTCATTGATGTCCGCGAACTTGTTGACGAAGCCCGCATCCGACGCAGCGACCGTGGGTGCTCCGCTGATGGCCGCCTTGTAGTAGCCTGCGTCATAGCCCGACTTTCTCAGCGTCTTGACGATCAGCGCCGTCACATACGTCTTGCCGATATCCGTGTCCGTTCCTGTAATAAAAAGTCCTTTGCTCATTTCATGCTCCTTCTTTCGTTGAAATTACCGGATGAAATCCCCGGCTGCTCTTTCGAGACGCCTTGCCATGACAGCCGCCAGAAGGCAGAGACAAATGTCCCCCGGCACCGCCAGAATGAAGCAATACAGCACGACCGGCCAGATGCCGATCGGTGTTCCAAGGTAGAAATTATTGATGATGTAGACATACACCATGCCGAAAAGATAGACGACCAGAAGCCCGGAAAGGTTTGCCAGAAGAATCTGTCCAAACGATTTCCCGCCCGTGATCTCGCGGATCCTGCCCGTCACCCAGGCGCCCGCGATGAATCCGATGAGGTAGCCGAACGTTGGCTGGAAGATGTAAGAAGGACCGCCTCCTTCCGTGAAGACCGGCACGCCTGAAAGGCCCAGAAGGACGTACAGCCCGACGGAAAGCGCGCCTCTCCTGCTCCCCAGGATCAGCCCTGCCAGCGTCGTGAAGAGAAGCTGCAGCGTGAAGGGACAAACCGGAACCGGTATGCGGATGAATGCGCCGATTGCCGTCAGCGCCGTGAACAGGCCGAAGAGCACGATTTCCTTCGTCCTGCCCTGTTCTGCTGTCATGTTCTTTACCATCCTGCCTCCAATTGTTCTTCGTCTAAAATAAATCGGTTAACAACATATTTATGATATAACAACTGTATTCCCGTTTCAACGTTTACAATTCATTTTTAGCAATAGAAAATTGGGCTGTGACAAAATCCGTTAAAACTCTGCTTTCCCTTTTCTCGAGCGAAGCGAGGTTTGAGGGTGTTAACCTTGCTCCGAAAGGAGAAGTCCTGCTACCAAAAAGCAAGTGCCAATTTCATTTTTTTTGCAACTTTTTTCTAAATCCGGCGTTTTCTCTTTGTCCACTTAATTTTGGGCAGCACAAAAAGACCGATCTTTCCCTCGGTTTTTTCGCGCTTTTCTTTAGTTAAATCTTGCTAGTTCATTGAGCTTAGGCGGTGGCTTTAGTTTTAGCTTTGGTTTTGGATTTGGTTTTAGCCTTGGCTCTTTCTGCAAGCGCCATATTATCGTATAACTCTTTTATTCGTGCATATATTATCCGTAAGAATTTGTTTAAAGCTGCAATCTTTGCTACTTTTGGTGGCTTTCCCTCGGCTTCTTTCCTGAGCATATAATCATAAACTTCAGGATTTTTTCTGCCCTTTTCCCATGTTCTCTTCTGAGCTCTTAAAGCCATCATTATTTCGTAACCAGTGTCACGAAATACTTTCGAGCCTTTCTTTGTTATATGCCTATGCGTACTACTGAAATCTCCGGATTCATCGGGAGGTGAATCTATCCCGGCATATGCGACCAGTGCCTTTGAGTTTTTGAATCGCCGGATATCTCCTGCGGAGCCGAAGAATCTTGCTGCTAATGGATCTCCAACGCCTGGCATTTCTCTAACAATCTGGTATTCAGGAAGTTTCTTGGCCTATTCAATCATTTGTGTTACTATGGTGACAAGAGTCCTGTTGACTCCGCTCAGCTTGTCGACGATACATTGGAGAATGGTTTTAACCGTTGGATTTGCTGGGTAATAAGGGATACAGCTTTTGGCGATCGCGTAAATCTTAGCGGCTTTACCTTCGACTGGGCGGTATCCCTTTTTCTTTGCCCAAGCAGTGAAAACTTCGGTAAATTCAGTTTCTGTCATATTTACGATCTCATCACGATGCCAAAATTTCTCCACAAAATCCAGCATAAAGTCTTTCTTAGTGGACAGATTGAGAGAATGAAGCTCTTTATCCATTCCCGGCATAGCACAGTCAATATAATGCTGCAGTTCCTGAAGGATTATCTGACGATGTTTTTTCGCGTTCATATAGGTTCTGTTTAGCAGATCCAGGTTAAAATAGGTGTCTTTGGGAATCTGCCATTCCACCAGCTTATCCCAATAACTAATTCCGTAACTGGCAATGGTGCGGGAGTCCTTCTTATCCGTTTTGCCGCCTCTAAAATCTGTATTAGCGAATTTCTTTACTTTATACGCATTGACGATAGAGATAAAAAGTCCTCTTTCTTTAAGGTGAAGAGCAATCGGATATTGGTAAACACTGGTCGATTCCATAATGACTCTAACCTCTCCATTAAGCCTCTTGAGCGTATCTGCAAGAAAATCGAGCTCCTCAGTCGAATGCCAGACAAGAAACGGCCGCATAATGAATTTACCGTCCTGGCCCATAATACATACGGTACTCCTGTTCTTTGACACATCAACACCGGCACTGATACGAGTCATTCTAATTCGTCCTCCTTTACAAAAGTTTAGCAGTCAGTTGGATTTTTGTAGCCAGCCACACTTATTACCTATCCCAACCTAGTTTGTTACACGTATGCCTCTCTATGAAAGGGACAACCTGCTTACTCGGGCGCATACAACAAGGGGTTGGCTGTCGCACTTCTCTGCGGTGGCAGTAAAAAGCATCTGCACCAAGGTGGGCTTTCGACAGACCAACTGCTTCCCTTATCATACGAAAAAATAAGTGCAGTAGATAGGAGCGACCTATCTGACTACACTTATATGGTACTAGGTGGCGCCGAAAGCGACGAATACAGTAGTTCCCACGCAGTAAAGCTGCGGTTGTATGGTTTTCCTCAAGGCGCAGCGAGGTTTGCTTGTTTTCCCCTTGCGACAGCAAGGAAATGGTGTTAGAGCTCGCCCCGTAGGGGGAGCTGATGGCCTTTGACCTTGCCCTGGAAGGGAAGGTGCGCCGTATACCAGTTGACACCAGAGGTAGCAACACAAATGTCTCATATGTTAGTGTACGGGGCGGATGAGTTGCATTTCCTCAAGGCGTTAGCCTTGGTTGTATGGTTTTCAAAAAGGTGCATTTCCACTGGCGAAGTCCGGTCGTATGGTTTTAAACTCGCCTTCCCAGACGGGGAAGGGGAACCGCTTCGCGGTGGATAGGGTTGATTCCCACGCAGCAAAGCTGCGGTTGTAAGGTTTTATTGTTCTCCCCCTCTCCTAACTCCGCTTCTCCCATGGTACAATCAAAAGAAAAGGAGTGAAAGCCATGCTCATCCCATACACCGCCCCAAGGGCGACCTTCCAGAAAGAACTGGAAATCAAGAAATCCATCTTCCTGGCCACCCTCATCCCCGTCAAAAACGAAGAAGAAGCCCAGGAAGCGATCGCGAAAATGAAAAAAGAAAAGAGAGACGCCACCCATAACTGCTCCGCCTACCGCATCGGAACCGAGAGAATCTACGAGAAATCCAGCGACGACGGCGAACCCCAGGGCACAGCCGGCCATCCCATGCTGCACGTCCTCCAGATGAACGAACTCACGAACACCCTCGCCATCGTCACCCGTTGGTTCGGCGGCATCAAACTAGGCGCCGGCGGCCTCACCCGGGCCTACACCCAGTCCCTCGCCGACGCCGTCAAAGAAGCCGACCTCGTCCGCTACACCCCGCACGAAAAATACACCGTCTCCTTCCCCTACACCACAGCCGGCGCCTTCGAAAACCACATCAAAGGCACCGACATTATCGTGAAAGACCGACAATTCTCCGACAAAGTCACCGTCACCTTCCTCACCCTCCCAGACAAAGCCGAAACCCACACCCGCTGGCTCACCGACGCCACAGGAGGAAAAGCAGAAATCCAAAACGACGGAGAAGAATACGTGATGATGGAAGTGGAGAGGGAGTAAAAGGAAAAGCTGTCAAAGTGAGTCTCACTTTGACAGCTTTTTGCATGTAAACCATGGCTACACTATTTCGTTAGTGCCAATAAAACAATAGCTTCCGTACAATACGTGATTGATTCGTTAGACTTTATAGCTTCCTGTAGCGAACCACAAAACCCTCTCAGCTTCTTCGGGAATGTTTCTGCCCAATAAAACTATGGCGGCCTCGCGTTTATCATTGAACACATAGTTCTTTACAAACACGTTATTCTTTACATAACCTTTATCTATAAGTTTCTTTCTAAGGCTATGATACCTATTTTCTATTAATATAGATTCAATCCTAGCGAAACCAGCCCCTTTATGGACAAGAAAACCTCTATAAATATTAGAACCTGTCGCATGAATCCAAGAACCCTTTAAATACAATACATCCTTTTTTAAATTAGATGATTGACTGTTTTTATCAGGACTAATGACTGCCACCTCGGACTTGGAATTTTCAGGATCCTCAAACATTAAAGTCTCCTGGTACAATTTTCTCGATGGCAAAGAGGATCGGTCTGTTTCATTATCCTTCGCCTGGATTATCACTGACGTATCCACCAGATTATCTACCACCTCAGGCTTGGAATCTTCAGCAATCCACAAAGTCTCCGCAACTTTTTCGGAAACGTGTCTGCCCAATAAAACTATAGCAGCCTCATATTTGCTTTTGAACACATGGTTCTTAACAAATACATTATTCTTTACACAACTTTCATTTAAAAGTTTCCTTCTAAGGTCATGATACTTCCTTGCTATTGCTCTAGCTTCAGCCCCAGAAAAATCAGCCTTTTCATGAACAAGAAAACCTTCGTCGACAATAGAACCTGTCGCCTGAATCCAATCATCATTTAACCGGTACACTACTGTCTCATCTTTGCTATCTGTCGGCAATGGGTTATTAACTTCATTGGCAGAGGCTGCTTTACCATCTTCACCTTCTCCATTTGGAATAGTCCCTAATTCTTTCGTTGGTTCTGTATTCTCATTATCCTGTGGCTGGCTTGTCACCGCTGTATCTATCAGATTATCTGCCACCTCAGGCTTGGAATCTTCAGCAATCCATAAAGCCTCCGCAGTTCGTTCGGGAATGTTTTTGCCCAATAAAGCCATAGCGGCCTTGCGTTTGTCGTTAAACCGATAGTCCTTAATAAACACGTTATTCTTTACATAACCTTCATTTAAAAGCTTTCTCCTAAGGACATAACACCACATTGCCAGTGATAGATCTTCATGATACGAAAACTTAGCCCCTTCATGAACGAGAAAACCTCCCTCAACAATAGAACCCGTCGCATGAATCAAATCATCGCCCAACCGGTACAATACTGTCTCATCTTTAATGTCTGTAGATGATTGCCTGCCAAAACCACCGATAGAGGTTGAGTTTCCATTTTCGTTATAACCTCGTTTTCTTAATTTTATTCTCAATTTCTTTATAGCTTTTATTTCAATCTGTCTAACTCGTTCACGTGTAACATTTAATATTTGTCCAACTTGTTCAAGTGTCTTTGGTTCTCCATAAAATCCATTTCTTTCCATAAGAACTAGCTTCTCTTTAGCAGATAGGCGCTTTAACTGATTGTTCAGTACTTCTGTTGAAGTCAGTCTTGACACAGTTTCGTACACTTCATCACCGTCGGATATTGCATCTTGTGATATAGAAGCTAGATATACATCCTTATCTATCGGCTTCTGTGTACATGCACTCTCGCATAATCCGGGAGTGTAAAATAGTTTGTGTAAATCGGTATTGCATGAATCTACTTTATGCCCC
>ERZ773138.462-NODE-462-length-48525-cov-7.320817_pt1 | contig 48525 bp, 60 predicted proteins | sample MGYA00511114_ERZ773138 | MGnify/ENA primary metagenome ERZ773138 (study PRJEB29015, sample SAMEA2737805) | human gut metagenome | biome: human gut; feature: human-associated habitat; material: faeces | place: China | collected 2012 ...
TCACTTGTCAATGAACCAGAAAAAGAGTTTTTTCACTCCCGCCGTTTTTTGCGGCGCTTGTAAACATGCTCTTTTGTCACCGCTTTGTCAACAATTTTTTCGGGAATCTTCAAAAAACTTTTCGTGAAAGCTTTTCGAAGCCCCGCTGTTTTACAGCGACAGGGGGAATTTTTACGCTCATCCCTCATGCCTGCCAACAACTTTTTTTCTCTTTTTTCCCGGAAATCTTCTTTCCGGAACCTTCAGAGAAAGGCTGTTTTTCAGGCGGCGAACGCGGTGTCTACGCTTTCAGCCCCGGGGTGTCAATACCTCTGGAACATTTTTCGAAAAAAGCAAATCTTACAGGGGTGATAAGGGGGCCGGAGCCGTTTCATGACGTACGCCTTTATTTGTTGTCCAGGAGTCCCAGCTGCTGCACTGTCTTTCCCTTCACCTGGATTTTCAGGTGATGATAGCTCTTCACTGTGGCCACGCGTCCTTTACTTGTGCGTTTCAAAAATCCCTGCTGGATAAGATATGGCTCATAAACGTCCTCTATGGCCCTGACGTCTTCGGAACAGGCAACGGCCAACGTCTTCAGCCCCACTGGGCCGCCTTCGTAATTATTGATAATGACGCTCAGAATGCGGCGATCCATCTGATCAAGTCCCGCTTCATCGACATTCATGCAGCTCAGGGCCCTGTCTGCCACTTCTCTGGTGATGGTTCCGGCCCCATCCTGAAGAGCATAATCACGCACCCGGCGCAGGTGTCTATTGGCTATGCGGGGGGTGCCACGGGAGCGGCGCCCGATTTCAAGGGCGCCTTCTTCGTCTATGGAAACGCCCAGGATGGACGCGCTGCGGATAACAATGCGCGCCAGATCCTCGGGCGTGTAAAAATCGAGATGCAGATCAATACCGAAACGGCTGCGCAGCGGACCAGACACAAGGCCCAGCCTGGTTGTTGCCCCTACCAGCGTAAACCTGTCCAGAGGCATGCGCACCGTACTCGCAGCCGGCCCCTGTCCCACAACAATATCCAGCTTAAAATCCTCCATTGCCGGATAGAGGACTTCTTCTACAGCTATGGGCATGCGGTGAATCTCATCTATGAACAGGATGTCGTTGCGCTGAAGGTTCGTCAGTATGGAAGCCAGATCGCCGGGGCGCTCCAGCATGGGGCCTGTTATGGTCGTAATATTGACGCCCAGTTCAGCAGCCATGATCTGCGCAAGCGTTGTCTTGCCGAGTCCCGGATTGCCATAAAAAATTGTATGATCCAGAGACTTGCCGAGTTTTTTTGCTGCCCCGAGAAAAACCCGGAGCTGCGCGCGCACCTGATCCTGGCCGATAAAGTCATCAAGACTCCTCGGTCGGACATTTTCTTCGGCCTTCCTGAATTCGTCTTCCTGTTCCTTCAGCATCCGTTACCCCTTTTTCCGTGCAAGCGCCTGAAGAGACAGCCTGAGAACGCCCGCAACATCAAGGTCCGGCTGTTCCCGAAGGATTTCCTGAACCACGCTGGTGCACTCGCCTTCTGTGTACCCGAGGCTCTTTAAACCTTCCACTACCTGTCTGAACACGGAACCGGACTTCCCGTCCCCGGCCAGAACACTCACCGATGCGCTGTCGTCCACCTTGAGCCGGTAGGCGAGCTCTCTCAGAATGGTTTCCGCCATGCGTTTACCCACACCGCTTACCTGGGTCAGGGCCGCCGTATTTCCCTCAGACACGATGCTGCGCAGCTCGGCAGGGCTGAAGGCGGAGAGGACAGCAAGGGCTGTTCTGGGTCCGACCTTGGAAATACCAATGAGCACTTCGAACGTTTCACGCTCTTCAAATGTAGAAAAGCCACAGAGACGGAGCATATCTTCCCGCACGAGGAGCTCCGTATACAGGGCCACTCTGCCTCCCCGTTCGGGGAGAGACTGCCGCTGTCTGGCCGTAATTTCAATTTCGTAGCCCACGCCTCCGTCCGTAACCACGATAATGGCCGGATCGGAAACCTCAAGCAACCGCCCCTCAATATAAGCTATCATGCGTACATCCTCATCTTGTGGTAAAAGGCAACAGGCTCATCCTCTGCATGAAGGGCCAGTGCGACAGTTGCCAAGGTGGGCTTTTCTCGGGTACACGTCTGCTATGAACAAGATACTTTTCTTCCTTCCTGCCTGTATGCTGCTGTGCGCTTCGCCAATCCTGGCCTGGATGGGTTTTGATGCCGATACGGCGGAACTCGTAGAGATCACACCGGAGACTGTTCCCAGCAAAGGGGAAACCATCGTTGTCCACGACATAAGCACAAACGGAAATGTCAGCTGCCTCGTGCGGGAAGTGGTTCTCAGTTCGAGAACCGTGGAAGTGAGAGTCACGACATCCGAAGGCAAAAAACGCGTTCTGATCATGGAAAGCAGATAATCTGCTTCCCATGATTCGCACCTATTTTCCGCCAGTCGTTTCGTAGCCGGGCAGCACAACAGACTGATCCGCATCTCCGCTTCCGGAGCCTTTCGGGCAATCCTTCTGGAGATAGCAGATTTCGCATCCGCCCCGGAAAGGATAAAGCGTTACGACGGCAAATCTGCGCTCAAGCACAGGCAGATCTTCCCTGTACTTCAGACCAAAGCTTTCAAGAGCCCTGCGCAGGCTCTCGGTAGGACGGGGCGCTGGGGCGCATCCTTCCACGGAAACCTGCGGCATCAGATCATTAACGACCTGCATGCACATGAACTGCGCCAGGCTGTTGGCAAGGAATCCTTCGGACGGCGTTTTATCCCAGGTCTCGTCAATATACGTCTCGACCTCTTCAGGCAGCCACACGGCGAGATAGGTGATTTTCCCGCAGGTTATCTTGTAAACAGACAGCATCTGAAACCATCTGTCCCAGAGTTCCACGATACAGTCCATGACAGGACCGCTCAGTTCCGTTTCCTTGCTCAGTTCCATAAAGCCAATCATGTCAAAATCGGCCTGGGTTTCCAGCCTTTCACATGTAAAATCACTGCCAGTGTTCATAGCGCACACTTTGCGTTCCTCCGTATTCCAATCGTAGATGCTGGCAGCAGGAGACAACCAGACACCCCGCCAGGATTAATCTCTGGCGGAAAAAGTATTGTATCTGGACAACCTTTACAGTCAAGGCAGAAGGATCTCCACAAAATTTTGTCAGCCCCCGTCATTTGTGGTAGGCCTTGCCCATGGCAACCGCCTGCTTTCCGGACCAGTCAGGAAAAGCTGTCGTTCGGCATTCATTTTTCATCATTATCACAACAGGAGTCTGTCATGGCCACACCACTGAAATATATTATGAAGTTCAGCCGGGACCCCAATCTTGAGATCCAGCCTGTGCACGGTGTATTCGGCGGCGTAACGCCCCTCGGGGAAATCGAGATGAATTTCTTTACCGAAAGTGAGGACCTGCCTGAATGTATAGAAAGGACCATCTCCGAGGCAGGAACGCTCATCAACGAAAAAATCGTCTACAAGGATCCTACCACTCACCATCTGACGCGCATCATCAAAAACAGGATGGTCGTCTCCTATTCTACAGCGCAGTCCATCCGCGACTGGCTGAATGATCAGCTTGATCTCATGGACTCCATGAATAACGATCCCATGCAGTCCCTGCTCTCTGACGTCACCACCAGCAAAAAACAGTAATTCCCTGGAAGTCTCCGTTCTCTACCTCCTGCGCGGATAAGGCAAACATGCAGACTCAAGTTTTTCATATCGTCACCTTCGGCTGCCAGATGAACATCAACGATTCGGGATGGCTGTCCCGGGCTCTCACTGCCAGAGGATTCACCGAAGGCAGTCTGGACAGGGCGTCCATCGTTATCGTCAACACGTGTTCTGTCCGCGAAAAGCCGGAGCTCAAGGTTAGAAGCACGCTCGGTCGAATCCGCCAGGAGACAGGAAACAATCCGGGGGTTATCGTGGCTGTCATCGGCTGCGTAGCCCAGCAGCTCGGGGCGGAACTTTTCTCCTATTCTTCGCAGGTTCGTCTCGTCTCCGGCCCTGACGGTCTGTCCAGGATTCCCGACACCATTGAGGATCTTCAGTCCTCCCCTGCAAAAAAAATCAGCCTCCTTGATTTCACGGAGCACTACGAGGAGCGTCCGGAAACAGGTCGCGGCCCAGCTTCTCCGACAGCCTTCGTAAATATCATGCAGGGCTGCGACAATTTCTGCACTTACTGTATCGTCCCCTACACAAGGGGACGTCAGAAATCCCGTTCAAGCGCTGCCATACTGGATGAATGCCGCACACTGGTGGATCGCGGCTGTCTGGAAATCACCCTCCTCGGCCAGAACGTGAATGCCTTCGGACTCGACAAATCGGGAGACGGCACAAGTTTCGCCTCGCTTCTCCGTCAGGTTTCTGCCATTCCGGGCCTGAAACGCCTGCACTACGTCTCTCCGCATCCCAAGGATATGACGGAGGAAGACGTAGAGCTTTTCGGGACCCTGGATAACCTCTGTCCGAGGCTGCACCTGCCCATGCAGGCGGGATCCGACAGGATCCTCAGGCGTATGAACCGCCGTTATGACAGCGCAGCTTTCCTCAGGCTCGTTGAGAACCTCCACCGGGCCCGCCCGGATATCGCTCTCTCTTCCGACCTCATCGTGGGCTTCCCCGGTGAAACTGAAGAAGATTTTCAGGATACGCTGTCCATGATCCGCAGAGTCAACTTCGTGGCCAGCTACTCCTTCTGCTATTCCCCAAGACCGGGGACCCGGGCAGCCCTTTTCCCGGATAAAATCGACAAGCAGACAAAGACAGACAGGCTTGAACGGCTGCAGGCCCTTCAGGAGGAACTCGGCGTCAGGTGGCTCAAAGGACGTGTCGGCTCCACCACGGAAGTTCTGCTGGAACAGCCCAGCCCCAGGCAGGACGTGGACGGACTGGGAAGCTGGCAGGGAAGAGATCCCTACGGAGCTCTCATTCATGTGGCTCTTCCCGCCAGCAGGGACTACACAGGCAGACTTCTGCGCGTATCCATCACAGGCGCGAAAAAGCACAGCCTCACGGGCTCTCCCCTGGCCGATGGAGGTAATTTACAGTGATATCTCTGCGCTACGTCTGCATTATACCCTTCGAGGACCGGCATTACGTCTTTCTGAGAAACAGTAACAGCGATACGCTGTTCCCCATTGAGCTCGGCTCCCCACAGACTTTCGCTGTTCCCCTCTCCAAGACGGATCTTTTTTCTTTTTTCACAACCTTCACGGAATCTCTGAGCGCTGTGGGCGCCCATATCCCTTCCGTGATCATTCTTCCAGACGAAGACGGAACCTTCATAGCGAATCTGACCGTGGAGTCAGCCACTGGCGTGTCCAGAATTTACTCCAGGGTTCTGCTCAGCCTGGGACTGGCTATCCAGGAAAACATCCCCATACTTACGTCCGAAAAGATTCTTGCCAGAGCAGCTCAGAGACAGAACGAAATTTTCAGCAAAATCCTGATGTCACTCCCCAGCCTGGAGCCCCAGACCTTCACCACCAGAGACTTTTTACGCATGATTGCCCGTCACATGCGTACCTCTCCGCTTCCCCCTTCCCTGGCTGATGCCATCCGCGAATATCTTGCCGGAAGTTCACACCTTTCCCCTGATGAACAGGAGGAAGGATTCCCGCAGCGCAAGCCGTATGCCAGAGGAGAAAAGTCCAAAAAAGAAGAAATAGAAAAGCTGATCGCCTCACTCTCGCCAGTCAATGAAAAACCCATGTAGCGGGCACATGACTCTGCCGGAATCTAAACCCCTCCCCGCTTCCTGCCGAAAAGACTCGTAACGTTTGGTTCCGTTGCTTTCAACAGCGGAAGCGGCCGCGCTTCGCTGCGGCTGCGGCAGAGGTTTTCCATGAGTGACTACGCCCGTTTCAAAGAAATCAACAAGCTTCTGGCCTCAGGGCACCCGGAACTGGCCAGAGAGGAATTACGCGGCCTGCAGGCCCACGTCATTGCCCTGCACGATGAAGTCAGCCGGCTTCATGCCCGCATCGGCAACTTCGAAGAACTGCTCTCTATTCCACGGGCTGTGACACAGGAAAACGGACTTGTCTGGATTAACACAAAAAACGGACGTCAGGGCCCCTTCTGTCCGCACTGCCACGAAGCGGAGGGAAGTCTCATCCGCCTTACGCACAGCCTGAACTGCTGGATATGCCCCTGCTGCGCAGCGGAAATTCCGCTCCACCCCACCCCATCAGGATGCGGCAAAGCGCGCATCATCCCCTTCTCGCCGGAAAAAACGAACTGAAAAAATTTCTTCTGACAGCACAAATCCCCGGAGGCAGACACTTTCATCTGAAAAGTCCGACCCCGGGGATTCTTTCTTCTGAACAAACGTGAAAAAACAGAGTCTGGCGGGCTGCCCCCTCTACTTCACAGCACCGGTAATGGCACTGGCTGACGGGGAAGAAAGCACACGGCCATCGACCACGACGGCCGGAAGACGTTTCACGCTGTAATATTTTGCGGCTTCGGACGCCTGGAAAAGATTCACGTTACCAGCGTCGTACACATACTGCGCCACATCACACTGCTGGCTCTCGGGAACGGGGGGATTAAGCCGGCTCATTCCCTGAAAGACCATCGGGTCATCAGTGGAAGAGGCCACAGCGTCATATTCGGTAACAAAGCGGCGTGCCTTTCCGGCCTTCTTCTGCCGGCTCTTGACCTCATTCCAGCGATCAAGGGCCCATGTCAGGCAATCCGCGGCCTGCTCTGGGGAGCGGCTGTACGAAGCCCAGATCACAAGCCCCGTCATATCCATGCCATAGGGTTCCCTGTTACTGGCCAGAAGGACAACTCTGGCCTGTGAGGGGCTGAGGGAAGACATGGCTTTCCGGACGGCCTTCCACACCGTGGCGCTCGAGGGTTCGGAAAAATCAAGAAAAACCAGAACTTCATGAGGAGCCCGCCTGTCACCGAAAAGCACGGGATAAAGCTCTTCCCTGTTATGCGGTCTGTAGGCGGTATCCGTCAGAATAGACTGCGGCTCTCCGCCCAGGGCATTCAGAATCTGGGCGGATTTGCCCTTTGGCGTAAATGAGGATGGAAAAGTTTTCTGCACATACGGATTAAAGGCCCCCGCCTCCGGGCCGGCAGCAGAAACCGAAACAGAACCGAAGCAGACGCACGCGGCCAGAATGCCGGCAGCAGGAAGAACAAAACGCATCACGGACCTCCCCTGTGATGATGACTTGGCTTTCATGATTTTTGAGCCGGAGGAGCCGGAAAAACGCCAATCCGCGCAGCCGCCTCCTCCAGATGTTCAAGCCAGATATCGGCAAAATTCTCGTTTTCTATGGCGCCCGCGATGACAGGCACGCACTCGTGACCAACCGCCTCAATCTGCGATTTCCAGGATTTCATCTGCGTTCCGGCCATATCCACTGTGGTGTGACGGCCCACAGATGAAAGAAAGGGCAGAAGCCATACGCGGCGCGATGAAAGAAGAGGCATGATATTCTCAATGCTTACATCCCCGGACATTGTGGCGAGGTGCACGGCTCTGTCCTCAGCGGAAAGCATCGCGGAAAGCCTGTCATATCGCTCCTGGGCCCTGGTGTACCGGGTGCCATGCCCCATAAGTACGACGGACTCCCCCTCTTTTCTTTCCGGTGGAATCATGGAGAATACAGCCCTGACGCAGTCCCTCATGTCCTTTTCCGTCGTCAGGAGCGGTGTTCCGACGCTTATGGGAACGCCGCTTTCTCCGGCCACGGCAGCGGCCAGTTTTTCCACCTGGGCATTTTCCGTGGCCGGCACTATCTGAAGCGGCTGGGCTGCTATGGGACAGAAACGCTCGAGAATAAGGCGCTTCAGCGCCTTGGTGACGGAATCCGATTTGGCGCGCACCTGACTGGCTAGACGGGTACGTATATGCTCGGATGTGTAGGCCCAGCGCACCGTGCGCCCAGGAAAGCGCATCCTCACCCTTTCTTCGAAGCGCCTGAGCGCCGCAAGACCGACAGCATTGCAGGAACCGTAGGCAATGAGAAGAATGGCGGGAACCTTTTCTGGCATGGAACTAACACTCCGTTGCAAAGATGGCGGTGTCCCGGAATATGCGGGAGCCTGCATCCGGTCTGTCCAACGGCTCTTTTGTAAGCCAGCGTCCACGCAGTGGCAAGATGCCGTAAGGAATGCGAGTCTTGCTCTTTCCTTTTCCCGGTATTATGTCAACGCGAGTTCCGTGCGCCAGCGTACGGTTTTCCGCTTTCCGCACAAAGGAAAAGAACATGCGCATTCTCATCACGGGCGGCGACACCCCGCTCGGCCGAACGCTTTCCGAAGAACTTGGGAACAGGGATATTTTCACCGCGGACAGCACAACGCTTGCTGTCACGGATGAGCGCTCCGTTGCACGCGCGTTTCAGGAAAGTCAGCCAGAGATCGTGCTTCACTGCGCCATGCTGACAGATCCCGAAATCTGTGAAAGCGATCCGGCAAGGGCCTGGGCCGTCAACGTCCATGGGAGCTCGAACATCGCCGCGGCCTGCCGCACAACAGGGGCTAAGCTCATCGCGTTTTCCACAGGCAGAGTCTTTGATGGAGCAAGAGAACTCCCCTACAGCGAGTTCGACAGGCCCACGGGCGGTATCAGCGTATGCGGTCAGAGCGCATGGAGTGGAGAATGCGCCATGCGCCTTAACTGCTCCGAACACCTCATTGTACGCACGGCGTGGCTCTATGGTCCGGGGGGGCCCAGCTACGTGCACACCCTGATGCGCATGGCCCAGGAAGGAACTTCCGAAGTCCGGGCAGCCAGCGACCAGAAGGGATGCCCAACGAGCACGTACGCCGTGGCCGCAGTGATCAGAAAACTGCTGCGCAGCCCCCGGCTCATGGGCACGCTGCACCTCTCCTGCGGGGGCGAAGCCTCCCGCTACGATTTCGCACGCGCCGTTTTCGAACTGGCCGGCCTCGGTCAGAAAGTCGTTCCCTGTCTGTCCGGAGAAATCCCAGGTTCCGCTGTCGAGCCGCGCAGCCTGAAGCTTGAGAACAGGATGCTTGGCATGTTCGGACTTCCCCCCATGCCGGACTGGCGGACAGCCCTCGCCGATTTCATGCGCCGTGAATTTTCCCCTGCCGCCGGAGGATCCGTCAGATGACAGCACTCAGGCTCTGCTTTCTTATTTTCTGCGCCGGCGGCTGCGGCGCCCTTGCCCGTTTCGGCATGACCCAGGCCGTGGGCCGCTTCATCACGTCCTCCTACCCTCTGGGAACCCTTGTCGTGAACGTTCTCGGCTCTTTCCTGTTCGGCTTTGTCTGGGAACTGGCCGCCGTACGCATGATGATCGCCGACGCCACCCGCGTGGTACTCTGCGTGGGATTCATGGGAAGCTTCACCACCTTTTCCTCACTCATTTTCGACAGTTTTATGCTGGCGCAGACGCGTCCGGTCCTGCTCCTCTTCAATATCGTCATCCAGGTTGTTCTGGGTTTCGCAGCTCTCTATGGCGGCATCCAGGCGGCCCGTCTGATCTGAAACCTCTAGTCCTCCAAGGCAGAAACAATGCTGAAGACAACACATTCCTTCTCTCTGATCCTTCCGATACTCATAACTTTTAGCCTGGCAATTCAGTTTATTCCGGGCACGGCAAGCGCCGAAGTCTACAAAACAGACAGCTTCACGCTGAGTCTGCCCCTCGGCTGGTCCCTGACCAAGGGCCCGGTGAAAAAAGACGGCGGCGAAATGGCCGTTTTCGGACGCAACGATCGCAAGGCGGCCTTCATCATCATTTCCGGACCGTTTGAGCCAGGCAATTTCAAGGCTCTTGCCGAAAAATGCGCCCAGCAGCCCGGCATGGAAAAAATCAGCGAGACAGAAAATCAGGCTATGCTCAAAATCGCCAACAATGGACACGATGAGTACACGCTTCTGCGCCAGGACGAAACGCAGACACACCTGCTGATTATCAAATTTTCCGGCGAGCTTAGTGAAATGCGCTTCCTGAGCACAGGAATGACAAGCCCCTTCAAGGGACTGGTCCCCGAGTTAAAATAAGGATCCGCCCTCAATTCTGCGGGATCCCTTCTCTCTCTGCGGTTTGATGAACCGCCTTCTGCTGGTACTGCACCAGCAGAAGGCAGGGAACACATCTGCCGCAGTGCCGCTTCCTTTCCCGACAAGTCCCTTCCCCAGGGCAGCCGCAATCCTGTATGTCTCCTCCCATCATCCGTATCTGGCGTGATTTTCTGGATGGCTTCTTCTGTAGCGTACAGAAGATGGGAGGCAGACGGACTGCTGCCTGCAGATTCAGTTTCCTTCTGCTCTGAAAAAAGCCCTGTTTTGTTTTTCGTGCAGGGCATGAATTCCTGGCCAGGCATGTTTCTGACGCAAACTTCTGCGTTCGTCCCTCCCCTTCCTGTGAAAACGGGGATCTTCTCCATGCAGCCAGTGCCTGACTGAAATATAAACCACATTGTCCCTGTGCTCCCGCCTGACACCTGTCGAAGTCAGGCGGGAGCAACTGAACGCTTAAAGTTAATGGATGAAGTTCGTGGGCGTCCAGGCCTCGTACTGGGGGAGGCCTATTCCGGCTGCCTTGCCGGCTGCGATGCACTTGATGAGCCATGCCATGTTCCTGCCCAGGGTGCGCATGGTCTGCAGGCCCTCAATATCCTGCTTCACCTCTTCCGGAGTGTTGCCGTGCACCTGGTTCCAGTACTGGGAGGAAACCAGGGGCATGTTGGTCATCTGGAAGTACATGTTGAGACGGGCAAACGCCTCTGTGGCTCCGCCTCTCCGGCAGCTCACCACCGTCGCGGCGGGCTTTCCGGCATAGGGAGCGGACTTGCAATAGAAGATTCTGTCAAGGAAGGAGCAGAGACGGCCGCTGGGCCCCGCGTAATACACGGGGGTAAAAATAAATAAAATCAAATAGTTAGGTGCATATTTTGCACCAAATGCACCAAGCCCGCCGCACAGCCCCGGGGAAACCCCGGGGCTTTTCTGTTCCCGTTAGTAAGACTTTTCTCTCTTTTTCCTGCTTTTGGGCTTATCGAAGAACAGGTCCCGGACGTAGAGCTCGGAGCGGGGATTTGTGACATAGTCCCACAGATTGCCGCAGGTGATGAGAGGCTGCCCGACGGGCAGGCTGAAGAGGTAGCCGGTGGCTTTGATGGCAGGCTTCACCATCGCCCCGGGCTCCTCGTCTTCCAGCGCCTTTATGACAGAGCGCCCAAACGCCACGATACTCTCGGGCGCTGCGGAGGCAGGAGACATCTGATAGCCGTATGCCGAGGCAATCCCATTCACGATATCACGCACGCCCACGATGCTCTGGAACGGATAGGTCAGCTCCAGGCGCGCCGCCCAGATACGCCAGTCCTCATCATCGTCAGGCCCCCTCCCCGCTAAGAACTCGGAGAATACGCAGGGAATGAACCACAGCAGGAGCGCCGAGTTGGCTGCACGGAAAATTCCAGCTGGGGAAAAATCATCGCGGAGCTCACGGATGTGCCTGGCTAAGAGATTGTAGAGCGTGTTGAAGAACGAATAGAACATCGTGAACAGCTTCTTCAGTTCGTTACCCCGCTGGATAGAGGATAGATCCTTCATAGAGCCGGAGCCCTGGGACTGCCTGACGCAGGAGTCGGCGTACTCCGCGGCGCGCGCCGTGTCTCCATGAAAATCCCTGACGCCCTTCTCGTAGGCGCCCCACCACGTGGGCAGGTCAACTCCGAGCTGGACAATCCCCATTGGAACAAACGCCTTCTGTCTGATGATATTGACCCAGTTGCGGACCGTTCCCACATGGAGGCTCTTGGCCATATCACGTATTTCACGGTCGTAACTCTCCACGCGGGTCGCCATAAAGGCGCTGCGGGCCACAGTCTCATCCCACAGACTGCCGAGACGGAAAGGATTGCCGTAGACTCTTCGAAGCCCGGCCATGGTCCACTTTGCTCCGATAACGTCGATAGTCTGTGTAATGCCGACGACCTGGGTCGCGATGGTGGTAGCCTTGAATCCCATGACCGCGATAGACGCTGCGGATCTGGCCCATCCCAAACAGACGTTTAACAGGGACATCGGTTCCTGCCTCTCCTGGGCACATTCCTTCAGCCACGGCATGAGCTGACGGTAGTACTCCTTCCCGGCGTAGTTCTCGATAGCAGAACGCACGTCCCCGTTACAGACAACGCGGGCCACGTCGATGAGGGCCTTACGGAAGGAAATGTCGTGGACAGTATTGTAGAGATGATCCGGAATGACAGAAAGCTTCAGGAGGAGCGGTGAGTTATTGCCGCCTTCACTGCGTTCTTTGAGATGTCCGTGCTTCGTCTGGGCTGTTCCGTAGTTTCTGCCCCCGAACAGCTCCTGATCCATCTCCTTCTGGTCCCGGGCAAACTGCTTGAAGGACTTGGAAGAGTTGTAGCTGATGGGGTAATAGCCGCCGGAGAGTGTCAGGGTTTTGCCGTCCGCGGTTGTCACCTGGAACGGAGCTGCCTCAACAGCTCTGGGGCGCACGCCGGTGATCTCCTCTTCAACCTTGAAGGATTCGGGCCGAAATGTTTCGAAGTACTTCCACACGGCTTCAACGAACTTCCAGTCGCGTTCGTCCAGTTCGGACACGATTTCGGCTATCTGCGCCTCCGTCCACTTGTGCCCGGTCATGATACGCTCCTTATTTACGGCATTGCCGAGATTGAGAGCCACGGCAATGCGGTTCTCTTTCGTGAGAGACTCGCCGATGGACGGCACCAGTTTCTTCTTCAGACCCATGACAGAGAGTTCCTTCGCCGTGTATAGGCCGAAGATATTCTCCTTGAGGTACTCTCGAACTTCCCTGAGTTTGAGAGCCTGGGCTTCATCAGCCTTCGCGATGGGGCGATAGATGAGTTCCCATGCCAGTCCCAGCTTTCCGCCGTCCATCTGGAGACACAACTCCTCGATCTTGGTCTGGCTTGCGTGGGAATGCTTCAGCGCGGAGACGATACGGGCCTCTTCCTCGACGGTTTTCTGGAACTGAGGCCTGCCATGAGCCGTGATGGAAGCCGCCAGCTGTTCGCACATCTCCTTCAGACTTTCCTTGCGTTCGGACGTCAGAAGTTTGCGCTGGTTGCGCTCAACCATAATAATCTGCCTGATGGCGTCGGTCAGCTCAGAAAACTGGGCAGCTGTCATGGCCGTCCATGGGGTGTCCGTCGACATGACTTCCGGATCAAAAAGGAGCTCAAACCCGTTTTTCTTCAGTTCCTCCTGCCACTCGTTGAGGTCCTCGATGGAATACTTCTCAGCGGCGGCCAGCGTCGGGCCGAAATCGTGACGGGACGCCAGAGCGAAGAGGAACGCTTTGGAACGTTCCGGGGCGCTCCTGGAGCCATAGAAACGCTTAATCTGACGCTCCAGCCTGTCCCGTGTCTCAGACAGTTCGCGGGACTGACGTGCGAGCTCTAACTGAATGCGGCCCCTGGTATTGGCCTCGATGGCCGCAGTGTAATCTCCAGAAGCAATGGCCCTGCGCTCTGAACGGAGGGCGTTGCGCATGTTCGCCCGGAAGGATGCAGACCGCAGGGCGTCAAACATATTCATACCGGCAAGCGTCTCAGAGGCGATGGCTGCAATAGCCTGCTGCTGGACATAGGCGCGTCCGGCTACTCTGGCCAGCGCGCTGCCGACTGCGGCGAGATGGGCGTGAACGCCCTCCGTCGCCACAACCTCGTCGATGGCCTGATACTGAGCCTCGTACTTCGCCTCCATTGCCCGGGCGATTTCCTCGACAGCCTCTTTTTTCGTCCTGCTGCTGATAATGTCGGAAACCATATCTTCGGCACTGGCATAGCCCTGCCGGGCAGCAAGAATGGTCGGATCAGCTTCCCCCTTTTCGCTGACCAGACCGACACCTTTTGCCATAAGCTCACGGGTGGCTTCCTCTCCTACGGCTGCGATAAGGGCGTTCTTGTTGAGAGGAGTCCTGCGCATAGCCGCTTTAGCCTGAGAAGACGGAAGCGCATTCACCTCTTTGGCGGCCTGCCTGCGGTAATCGGCCATACGCTGGGTACGCTCGTATTCCCTCTTCTCCTGCAGCCGCTGTGCGGCTATGGCTTTGGCTGTCTGAATGACCCTGCGTGTGACTTCCTGCTGGGGCTTCGTCACGCCCAGAGCGTCGAGTTCGCCGGTGGTTAGATCCACAAGGCCGTGCTGGATGGTGGCCTCCTCGATTTCTGCGTCAGTGGCCAGCATTCTGTCGAACACTCCCCGCACCTCATCGTTCAGCTCAACGTTGAGCATGGAGAGCTCACGGTAGATCTTCGTGAGCCACTGGCGGAACCTGGCAAACGCCTCTTCCAGTACTGAACTGGGAGCTCTGCCCTCGCGCAGGTAGGTCTCCCAGGCACGGGCCAGTTTCTCATTCTGCCCGACAGTCCAGCGGGTACCGGTTTTGGCACCGACATAGGCGCACAGCTTCCCGTAGTCTTTCTGCATCGACTCGTCGGCAAGGCCATTCTCCACGGCCCTCTGCATCTCGAGAAAGTAGATGTGCCCCATCTCGTGGGCCAGCGTGGACAGGTTGGCAGTTTTGAAGAGCTCTACAACGTAGTTGCCGTCGCCCTCGTTGAAGCGCACCTGGCCGTTAATAACCTTCTCGGCGTCCCCTACGGCGTTGAGCGTCGGAGACTGCTTCTGAAACAGAACCTGTGCCGTGCCATCGTTGACGCCAAGCCTGTCCCGTAGTATCTCTATTACAACGCCAGTATTTCTGGCGGTATCCCGATTGGTCCGGAGTTCTGCAGCTCCATGCTGTTTTCCCGGTACGAGCCAGTCGGGATTAATTATTTTAGTCAATTCGTGATCGTAAAACCTGTTACCGTTTCCATCTTCACGAACGACAAATCCGACGACATAGTCCTTCTTATCGATGGTTATCTTGTTCGCGAAGAAATGAGACATGAGCCCAGGATTCTTCTCGATAGAGTCGAGATACATACCTGTTCTGATGATCTCTGGAATTGCCGGTATGCTCTTTATGAGCTCTGGTTCAAGTCCATGAGAGAGCGTATCCTTCACGCTTTTATGATTGTAAATTATATTCCATCCTGTCTCTTCGTTGGTCTCTGCATTATCAGAGCCGAGGTTTTCCTTGGCCCATGCCTTGGCCTCAGAACGCCAGGCAGCCATCTTTTCCTTGGTGAGTTCGCCTTCTGGAATTGCTGAGAACTGCTTGCCTTCACCGAAGTAGTCTGACGTGTTCAATTGGATGGCAGGCATGTAGCCAAACCTCTCGGTTAGATCTGGCTTGGACGCCTGCCACAGCACGCTCCCCATATTCCTGTCCATAGATGAGACACTTCCGGAATTGGTGAGCCCTTTGGCCTGCGCTGGTTCCTCTCCGGATAACCTGGTCCCGGAGGTAACGTCCTGCACGCTGGCCGTGCCTTTGGCAGGGTTGGACCGGGTCATCTGCTGGCCGCCAGAGAAGGCTATCCTCCGGTAGATATCGGCGGGGTTCTCTCCCGTACGGCGGCTCATCTGAAGAGCCCACCTGCGCCACGTCTCCAGAAGTGCGTCAGCATACTGCTGCACGCCTCCGCTGGCTTCGGCCTGCGCCTTCAGATTGGGCTGAGCCCCGATAGACTCAATGAGCTGATTACGCATCTCCGCGTGCGCTGCATCGAGGCCGGATATCTGTTCCGGGGAAAGATGAGCCACGCCTTCCCTCTCGGCGGCCATAGCGTCCATATCGGAAGCAGCCTGAGCCAGCGCTTCGCTAAAATCCTGCGCGGAAAAGCTGGCATCAGACGCGCTGGCAGCCTCGTCGCCCCGGTGCATTATTTCGGCCGCACTCCTGAACTGCTGGGAATCCAGCGTGGCGTGCATGGCCGACAGCGGAACCGTAATGGACATACCTTTGGCGGCACCGTCCTGAGCCGTCTCCAGAGAAAGCCCAAGCGGCGTGAGGATATCCGTGCCCTCCTGATGGAGAGCAACGGCTGCGTCCAGGGGGATGACCATATTTTCGGACATCTCCGGGCCCATGTGCTCCAGCGCCGACATGGTGGCTCCTGCGTCAAGGGAACGCATCTGCGTCTGCATGACGCGCTCGTGAATGGCCACCTGCCTGTCAGCGAATTTACGGGCGGCATGCGCGGCCTCGATATTGAGTGCCGACATGGCGATAACAGGACCGCCATCCATCCAGAAACCACCTGCGGCGCCGCCCCAGAAGGCATCAGAGAGGCGTTCCCTGGTCCTGGCCGGATCAGGAGTCATGTCGAAAGTCTGTCCACGGCTGGCATTGGCGTACGCTTTGGCGGCCTGTTCGGTGATGATTGCGGCCCCTTCCTGTATAGCCTCTTCACTGCCTTCCGTAACGGTCAGCGCGCCCATGCGCCTGCCGGCATCGACAAGAGCCCCCTGCAGATTCTTGTCCCTGGCAGCACGCATGATGGCTGCACGCGCCGTCTGTTTCGCCCCTGCGGTCCCTGCCAGCTTCCCGGCCAGCGGACCAAGCACTTTGGCGAAGACAGCATCACTTCCAAGTTCAACGCCGGTGGAAATGGCAGCGTAAAGCGATGCCGCGGCCACAACGACATCCTTTGGGAGGGGGTTGCCGTCGGCATCCTTCTCTTCCAGCATCGATGCAATCTGGCTTCCGCGTTCAAGTTCGTACGTGCGCTGCCCGGACCTGACCATGTAAGTGGCAAGGCCGGCAGCTCCCGCAGTGATACCGCCAATGGCCGCACCTACGCCTGTTCCCAGACCAGGGGCTGCAACAGTCCCTGCGGCGGCTCCTGCTTTTGCTCCGGCAGCGGCAAGGGACAGCGTCATGCCAAGGCCTTCAGCCGCAGACGCGGCCTGTGCGCCTACGGAAGTAGGCACCTGCTCCATAAATTTGGAAAAGGAAAACGTATCCGCAAGCCAGTTACCAGCCTCAGCAATAATGTCGCTGCCACTCCCGGGTTTTTCCATGAATAATTTCGTGGATGGCATGCGGCTGAGATCGGCTATCTGGGCTTTGACCCTGTCGATATCCTCCAGCGTGGCGGTGCCTGCTGCGTATGCATTGCCCAGCCTGGCGAGCTCTGCCTGCTTCGTGCCCAGGTCATAGGAGTGCATGAGGCCTGGTTCTTTGAACTCACGGATTTCTCCGTCCAGGCCGCTCCTTTTTATGAGCTCCTCGACAGAAGCAAGAGCCGCATGATCGCTGCGTACATATGCAGCAGCGAGGGGGCTGGTGGCGGCATACCCCGTCAGACCGTCATACCGCTCAATGGTGCGGGCAGCATCTTCGTCGTCCAGCTCATCGCGGTTGTACCGGTAGAGGTCAAACGATATGCCGAGGCGGGAGGCCACGGCCTTATCCCTGGCAATCTGTTCGGGCGTGATTCCCCTGGACAGGAGCATCTGGGAACGGAGCTGCCTGCGCGCGGCGCTGACAGCCTCAGGCGTAGTGTGCTGGGTTCTCCACGCCCTGGCGTCCTCCTCGGAGTCGAAAAAGGCATACGCCTTCTTCCCGGACATATAATTCGCGGTCTGACGTTCTGTGGATATGGGGCCGTTACCGTCCAGCGCCGGGACTGCGGCATACAGCTCCTGCTCCCTGTCATAGATAATGCCCATGGGGCCGGCACCATCAAGAGGCAGGCTGCCGGCCATGAAACGGGAAGCGTCTCCCGTATCTTCTGTCTGTGCGGCTGCAGGGGCTCCCTCGGGAACCGGAAATTCTGCTTCGTACATCTATCTGCTCCTCTGCTGCATATACGCGGCGTAAAACTGCCTTACCAGCGCCTCGTCCGCTATCTGTGCGTCGCTGTACCCTTTCTGCTTCATCAGGGCTTTGATGGCGGGAAGTCTGTATGCAGGGACGGTCATACCGACTACCCTGTGTCCTTTTGCATTTGCCTCGTAAGCCGGTTCCTCTCCATCCCACCAGAACCTGCGGTCGTACTGAACCGGAGACAGAAGCTCAGACACAACGCGGCTGATGGCCTCGTTGTCGATGGGTTTACCGGTGGTTTGTACCTTCCTGAGTCTGTCATACACCTGAGAGAAGAGCTCAGGAGGAAGCTCCGCCTTCCTGTCGCCGGTGAGCCTGCGGTAGATATCCTGCACGTTTTCGACTGTGACGTTCTTTCTTGCTCCGCCGTTTCTGGCGTACTCGATGATATCGTTCCGCTGGGTGAAGGTGATATCCCCACTGGCAAAGGCTTTGTCTATCTCCGTAGTGTCGTAGTTCACGGATTCCCCGCCTGCTGCGAGGTTGGCATCTACGGACGCCATCAGAGAGAGGGCGTTCTTCTTCTGCTGGGAAGTTTCTTCCCTGCTGTTACTCTGCTCCAGAGAGCGGAGCCTGTTGATAAATTCGGGCCGGTACTTGCCGCTTGACGCCATAGCGTCTATCTGACGGCCAATTTCTACCGGGCTCCATTGCTGAGAGGCGGCAAGGGAACAGAAATCAGCCATCGCCTTAGCCTCCTCGGCCGCCCGTTGGGCCTTCATAAAGTTCAGCTCTCTCGTGACGATGGTCTGCGCCTGGTCCCGCTGGCCGAAAGGAAGCTGAGAGACTGCCTCCAGAGCCGCCACCTCACGGTCCTCAATGCTTGTGATTCCTTCGGTATCCTTGAGAATACGCATGCCGGGAAGCTCGTTGTTCAGACGGGCCTCAATGTTTTTGCGGGAGACATCGCTGGTGACGATGGGGCCGCCGCCGACGCCGCCACTATGGAGCATGCCGAGGAAGTCAGGGAGCTCACGGGAGAATCGCCTCTCGCCGATATAAGGGTTTCCGGTTGCGGCGAACCGTTTGGGGTCGCTGCGCATGGCGTACACCTTACGGCCATACGCCTCCGGGTCTGCGTCGTAACAGGAGTTGAGAATACTGATGGCGCTTTTGTGCTGGTTGATAGTGGAAATAGCCATCTCCATGAGAGCCGGATTCGTACGAATCGCCTCCCGGGCCTGAGGGCTGAGCTTATCAATGACGGCATTGAACCGCCTGCTGACGAATGCATCCTCAAGGCGTTCCAAAGCCCCGGGGTTCTCGTCTGCCAGCTTCTTCCAGGCCTGACGCGCAGCACCGCCCTTCGCCCACAGGTCTGTCCTGTCGATATTGTCCCAATTGCCGTTGAATATCCCGTCGAATGTCGATGCCACCCTGGAACCAAATTCGCCCTGCCCTGCGCACCAGCGCAGGAATTCGGCTCCCGAGGATTTGGCTCCTCCCTTTGTGATGAAAGACCAGGAGCCAAAATCATTGCCATCGGTCGCCTGCAATCCCTGCGACACATGGCCGACGCCCTCGCCGCCGCTTTCATATTTTTTGGCAAGAACGCCATATCCTGTCATGGACCTGACCCCCTGAAGACCGGTTCCACCGAGCGCCTGACGCCCAAGCGCTGCAGCTCCCTCATAATCCCCTGCGGACATACGTCCGGCAATCTGGTTCTCCAGCAGAGCGTCGGCAGTCCCCTTGTACCTGGCGAGTTCGGTCGCGGAGAGATATGGCTGGAATCTGGATATAGCACCATTAAGCGCGATGCCATCTCCCTGGGCCACCATAAGGTCGAGAGCTCCGCGTGCTCCCTTGTTCTCCAGTTCAAACTCATACGCACTACTGTCCCGTCCGGGGTTCTGGATACGCCACAGGGCTACGCAGTTATCCCTCGCCTGCTGGGACGTAGTCCCGTCACCACTGGCCACGGCAGCGGAAAAGCCCTGCTCGGCCACCTTGCGCTGGTCCTCGTACCAGGCCTGCCTCTGCTGGTCGGCATAGATGGAGCCGCGGGCGAAAGCCACCGCCCCGTACTCGGCCTTCTTGGCACGCAGGGCATCCTGCACGCGGCGGTTGCCTTTCCATTTATCTTCCCTGGCGAGGGAGTCAAAAAGACCGTCTACGTGAGAGGCATAGTCCCTGCCTGCAGAGAGAGCTGACTGCCCCTGATGGTCCTGCCTGTACTGGGTCTGATACTCCAGGGACTGACGCTGGATGCCGGCAATGCGGCTCACGATTTCTGCATCCTCGTCCTGCTGTCTCTGCCTGTCGATGGCGGCAATGACCGTCGTCCCGAAGCGTTCCAGTCTCTGGAGATTCCCCAGCGCTGAGGCGAACAGAGGGGCTGACGCATTGCCTGCTCCACTCACTCCTCCCGGCGAAGACACGCTGGCCGGACCGGGAGTACCCGTCTGGCTGGATGGGGCGCTGACGGGATTCAGCCCCGTGTCATTCATGTACTGCGTGGCGCCACCCATGTTGTTTCTCATTATATCCTATCTCCTGTATGCCGCGAGAATGCTGTTGGCGATGCCACTAATACGGGAAGTCCCCAATCCGGATGCCGCTGCCCCCGTACCTGCTTTCGCCGGGACGTTTTTGACTATGGTCCCGGATTTGGCCGCGCCTGCAGCGTTGCTGCCTCCGGAAAGAGCGTTGAGGCCGCCAGACATGATGCTTCCCTGCACGGCCCCCATACCCGCCGCCCCCAGAGCATTCAGAATGAGACCAGCGGTACCTGTCTTCATGCTGCTATACAGCCCGGACATTTGATAGTAGTAGCCAGCCTGCCTCATCGTGTAGCCATATGTTCTGTCGTAGAAGGACCCCGTTTTACGCAGATAGTCCGCCTGGTTCCTCTGCATAAGGGCCTGAGTCTTGAGTTTCGTATCTGTGAGTCCGTAGCCATAGTCGGCAAGCGCTCTCTGAACGGAGCTCTCTGCCATGGCCGCCCCGTACTGCGCTGCGTTGCCCGTGAGCACGGAAAGGGCACTCCCGCTGGAGGAGTCCACATTGGCGGCTCCCATGCGTGCCCTGGTGTCGGACTGCGCCGTCCTGTACTTCGTGCTCTGCGCAGCCCTCGCTTTTGCAATCTGCGAGAGCTGAACCGTATAATTGACTCTGGCAACGTCCCTGTCAGCCTCTGTCTGCCGGGCCTGTACGTCAGACATGGTCGCCTGATAGCGTGCATCCTCGGCCTGAACCAGCGCCTGGGCGGCAGCAATCTCTGTCTGCGCTCCCTGGAGCTGCGCGTTTGCGCTCTGCACAGTGAAGGCAGCGTTCTGCTGCACACCTCCAACGTAGGACTGAAGACCACCCGACAAGGCCCCGAAAGCCATACCGGCGCCCATCATTCCCATTGGGCTGAGCCCCATACTCTCCTCCTATCTGCCCACGTTGGGGCTGACATCCATGGTGGTCAGTATCGCGAGGATGGTAAGCGGAGTAGGAGTGCTTACCTCAAACCTCGGTACGCTGTCAGCGCTCCACGCTCCAGCAAGAACGAAAGAGAGGTCGCTGACTCCCTCCATCCAGAAAGGCGACGTCTTAAACTTTCCGCTCACTACATTGCGGTCCACGACGGGAAAAGTTCTGCCCTCATCAATGCCTATCTCGAAGGACATCGAGCGGTAGACCCTGAGCCTCAGCTCTGACACCTTGCGGTTGTGCATCATCGTGCTTCCCGTCTGAAGATCCAGCTCAGGACGGGATGGAACCATGAGTGACGTGAAGGGCAGGCCCACCGTGATAGAACCGGCAGCTTTGTGTAAATCGAATGAACCATCGGTACCGACCGTAACGTTCTCCACGGTACCGCCGTCGGCAAACACGGAAACAGTCTCCCCTGCGAGATGCATGAGCCCGGTAACGTGGTCAATGGGATCCCCCGAGTAGCTCAGAGAGGAATCGAGGAAAACGGCGTCTCCAAGGTCATCCGAGTCAAAGAACGGGGCCAGTTTCTCAACGAATGTATGCCATACTCCACCAACTCTGCGTTCGACGAGGAACCACATCTGGTCATCGGTGGCCCCGGGGATCGTCACGACGTCAAGCACCCTGCCATTAGTTTTGTGCCTTGCCCATCCTATAACCTGCTGGTCAAACATGGCCGTACACGTCGCTATGGTGCCATCGCTCATGACTGCCCAGATGATGGAATACGGCTCCTGCTGGTACGCCCACGCTTTAATAGTCACGTCCTGCAGGATATGCCTGGAGAGGATGGTGATGTCCTGCCCCACATACTTGTCTTCATTATATGAGTAAGCGAAAGCCCGTACCGCAGAGGATCCGCGCTGAAGATAGATGACGCTTCCGCCAACGTTAAGCGGGTGGAGGGACTCACCGCCGTTCGATGTCTGCTTGTTGAATGCCGGATTGCCAGGTGTGAGGATGGCGCTTCCCGACGGCTCCAGTGTCCACTCGTTCCCCGTCGTGCCGACACAGAGCGCAGTGCGATCCGGAAGCAGCCACGTAAAAGCATTTGCCTGCGTAGCTGCCAGCGTCACTTCGATAGAATCATCAGACTTGGGGACGACTGATTCGGCGAGCGACTCCAGCTCGTTCGAGCGGGACAGCCAGACAGTCATGGGCTGGTTATCGGTAGAAGCCCATCCCAGCCGTCCCTGATGGAAAAAAACAAGTCCGGGGTAGTTGCCTTCTCCGCTGAAAGGCGTGTTATACGTTGGAGGCGTGTCACCATCGTCGGGGATAATATTGTAATCCTCAAATGAGGTGGTTCCCTTCGCTCTGCCAATAAATCCATAAATGCCGCCCTTGAGTTTGTAAATCCGATACTCGGCAACGGCCCCCGCGGGAGCGGTCCACGAAATCCTCACGCCATATGCCGACGTCAGGGACTCACCTGTGGCGATGGCGGCTGAGGATGCTGCGGATTCCTGTCCAGTGTCATCGTCAACTGCCGTCACGACATACTTATATGTCCTCGTGCTGGCGTTATTTCCAAGCCCCGTACCAACAATGGCAGCCGAAGGGTTCACTGGTGCTCCGATGGACGGGGAAAAAGTAAGCTGTGTCCACCGCCAGTCGTTGTCGGCATAGCGGCTCAGCTTGTGCGGAGGATACTTCCTGTGAGCGAAGTAGATAACGTCAGCCGACTGTGCAAAGCGCAGGTCGGCAAGATCCTCCGCCGCATACGGCGTTGCGACGGAAAAGATCCCTCCGTCAGACGTGGCCACCTGCGTGCCATTCGGCATCCATATCCGCATGGTCTTCTCGCCGAACTCAAGAATCCGCCCCTGTGTCTCAGAGAAAACGAAGGGGATGAGTCTCGACGAAGCACTTTCCGCCTCGCCCAGATAGACGAGCCCCGGTCTGCGGGTTACGCCGCCCTGCGGCATAGGCAGGAAGTTCTGAAGCGTCTGACACCCGCTCCTGTATCGCGGCTGGTCGGCCCTGGCACGGCACATCGGCCCTATCTCCCCGCCGTTGAGAACATTCTGAATATGTATCGGCATCAGAAGCCTCCGCGCCCAAATCGCATGCGCAGCATTTTCGATTCGTGTACAGGGGATATCTGCTCCGGCTTCTGTTCTCCGGCATCAAAGGTCATGGCCTGCTCCAATGCTATGCTGTACAGCTGCACCAGAGACTTCACATCAATTCCTCCGTGTGCAACAGCTGGCGCTATCTCAATGGCCAGAGCATAGGCGCAGGCGTCAAGAAAGGGCTCGTGCGCGTCTTCCTCATGCCCGGTCTCGACCACCTGAGCGAAGAGCCGGGGAACGGAGCAGTATATAATGCGCCCTGACCGCATATGCGGAGGCTCCGGGTGATGGAGCCAGACATGTGTATCCCCCCCGTTATCCCGCATCCCGGCATGCACACTCACGAGGCGCACAGTATCGGACGGAAGCTGATAAGCCTTAGTGAAGCCAAACAGGGGCGGTTCTGCCACTTCAGCCAGTTCCCTGTATCTCGTGGCAAATCCCCAGTCATAGGCAGAAAGTACACGGCGAACCACGGAAGTATATGCGGCCTCAGCCTGAGAGTTGGCAGGATTGGTCCCGCCGGTGGGGATATTGGTATCAACTCCGCCAAGCCTGCGGAGAGCCGAGTTAATGATAGTCGAGCGGTTCATTCCCGGCATGACAGCGCCTCCCTGCTATTCCGCGTCGAGAAGAGCCTGCACGGCTGCTCTCCAGCGGGTGGGGACTTCATCAATGGTCATGCGTCCGGTCTTGATCATGCGATAATAAATCTTAGCCATTTTTAGCCTCCAGTTTGGCAATCCGCTGTTCAAGTTCAGCCGCATAGGCAGCGAGGTCGAGGGCGGCCGCGTCCGATTCTTCTTTGTCGGAGGCGGAAGTCACGCCCAGCTCCGCCACAGCCGCCTCTAGGTCGGGCACTCTGGCCGCCTCAGCCTCAGCATCTTTGCGAAGCCGCTCCTGCTCAGCCTGCTCTTCAGATGTAGGCTGAGGATTCTCGACAATCTGAAAACGCCTCTGACTGTTCTCAGGGGCGATTTCTTCGATATGGTATGTGCCGCTATTGTTGCACCATTCAGCCGCTTCGGGCGGATACTCGCCAGTGAAAATCTGCGAAAGTTCAAAAGTCACACATATCTCCTATTTCCAAAGCCCAACAGCAAACCAATTGTAAGCCACGGTCCCACTAATATCGGAGCCATACGCCACAAATGTGGCGACAGTCCCCGCGGTAGTAGTTGAGCTTACAGTTTCATTGAATGAGGCCCAATAGGCTTCTCCACGGCTCATTGAGCAGACCACATATGGTGCACTTGTGAATGCCTTAGGGAAGGAAAAAGAAATAACGGTATTATTGGCAACCGATTTAACACCAGTCCATCCCCAGCACAGCTGAAGGCCACTAGAATAACGAATATATCCTGTATCACTTGAAAAATTCGATGAATCGACAATCTCTATTTTCCCGGAAGAGGAGTAATCCCCGCCAGTCCACGTTAACGCTCCATCAGATGTCCCTACTAGCTTATACTGATAGTACCTTTGATTAGTAGTATCATATTTACTCTGAGCCAAGAGAGAAAACCTGCCCTGACCAGAGTCATACCCTTCTAATGTAATTGAACCTCTTGCTGGATAACCAGTAGAGTCAGTTATCGAATCTATTGTCCGGTTCTGAATTTTGAGGCTCAGCGTGTTCTCTGCACCATAGATGTATGTCTGCAACCATCGGTCGTCTTCTTTAGGTGCCAGAAACAGTTTTTCAGTAAATGTCTTAGCTCCGGTAATGGTTTCATCGCCGGTTATATGAACAACGCCTTCAGGAGAGGCCTGCTGGGCATAAGTGTGTGCCAGTTCTGCATACCCGGACGCCGCAGTCACAAGAGCCTGCATCTCCGTTTTCTGGGTTGTGCCAGTTGAGGTAACACTGGTTACCTGGGTTGCGCCTTCGGACTGGATGCTGCTGATCTGGGCAGCTCCGGCGGAGTTCACCGAAGAGACCTGGGCAGCGCCTGCTTCGTTGACAGCGGTTGTAGCTGTTGCGACAGATTCCAGGACCGACGATTCAACTGCCTCCGTCGCATTTTGTGCGGCTTCAGCCGAAGCCTGAGCAGTCTCGGCTGCGTTTTTCGCCGCCACGCTCTCGTCTCTGGCAGCGAACAGGCTGGATACGAGCCTGTCCGGAGAAATCTCCGACGTGGCGTTCGTCTTAACTGCGCGGGAAAGGCCTTCACTCATCTGCTGGATATACTGGACCTGCTTGTCGAGTTCCTGTTCAAGGCTCTCCGTATCAATGTGTGAAACCGCCGAGAGATCGAGTTCCTGCACGAGTGCCATGTTAAGCATGATAGCTATGGTGCACCCTGCAGGGACACGCTCCGCCGACGTAAACGTGACAGTGCCACCCGATCCGTCCGTGTTAATGGCAACTGAGTAGTCTGCGCCCAGGGAGAGCGTTTCTTCGACCTCTCCGACTGCCACCAGCACGAGCAGGTTTTCCGCCTCGTAAAAAGGATAGGTCACCGGGTACGACAGGGTGCTCCCATTGCCCCTGTACAGATTTTTTGTTGTCTGGGAATTTATCACGCCATCCCTCCATGAACCGTATGCGGGCGTTTTGTCGGGACGCCCAAACCCGGCCCCTACCTTGCGAGATAGTTGAGGCTCACGTTAACGGTGCCCGTGGCCGTTCCTGTGAGGACGCACTTCACAAAATCCTTCACTCCGGCGGGCACAATAGCCCGCATAAGCACGTCCCCTGCGGCAAAAGTTCCGGCGCCAACGGAAACCGAGACAGCCGGAGATACGGCAGCAAAGGAGCCGTCGGCGGTATCACTGTGCTGGAAGGTCAGGCTGACAGTATTGGAGCCGGAGATGGTGCATCCCGTGGCGGCCTCAACGACGACGATGACGCCGCCCTGAGTTCCGCCGCAGCAGAGAGCATCAGAGGTTATGGTGCTGCCGAGAGCGGCATTTTTACTGAAGTACTGGTCATACCAGTGATTCATGGGCTGGGCGTAATCAAAAGCCATTGTCTTTCTCCTTTAGGACACAACGGCTTCGGAGCCGTTGGGCAGGTTGTAGGAGCCATAAATCGGGATGTCGTAGTACGACGTGACGGCATGGTTGAGAGCTGTATCCCCGTTGCTGTACTCCAGCTTGGCGAGCTTAAGGCTGCCGAACACTTTGCCGAGCACCAGCGGATGACCGATAATCATAGTGCTGGCGGCGCTGCCGCGTACATTGGAGATAGCCTCCTGCAGCTGCATCTCCGTGGGAAGATGGCCATCCTCGATGTTGACCAGGGCACAAACTGTGCGCTCGGGAGCCAGCAGCTGCCAGCCAAAGCGGCCACGGTAGGACACGCCATACCCGAGCACGCCCGACTGTGTACGGAGATGGTACTCCTGACCTCCGTTAATCGGCCTGATGTCCACGAGATACCCGCTGGAGAAACAGGCCGGGTCATAGATGCCCGTATTAAGCTCGTCGCTCATGCGGACCACCATGATAGTGGACTGGGCATTGGATGTGGTCCCTCCACAGGATATTTTGGTCCCTTTTTTGAGCGCGGCGGCACGCCACTGCTTCGTGAAGAGGGCGGCCTCAGTGTCCATACCGGCCTTGCGGATAATGGCGCGTTCCCTGCGGGCGAAGTACTTGGACGGGCCGCCGAACTGGTCAGCCTTGTCCTTGCTGACCTCGACCTCGCCGCCAAGAACGGAGACGTAGGTCTGCTCGAGGCCGGTGCGGGCCTGCATGGCGGGAAGCGGTGCGCCGAGGTCGACCCAGGAGGGCCCATCCACGGCCTTCAGCACCTCTTCGACGTTCCAGAGGCCGTGAGAAGCGGGGATCCACTTTGCCCTGGCGAGCACAGGGGTTTCCTCGAGAAGATAGTCCACGAGTTCGGGACGCTTTTTCGCCTTGTCGATAGCGATCTCTTTGAGCGTCTGTGCGAGAATAGACATGATTTTCCTCCTATCTATCCACGATTAAAAAATCTGGAATATGTAGATTCGGGACTTTCAGGAACGTCCGGAGCGGCAGCGCCTCTGCCACCAGACAGAGAGTCCTCTGACATCAGCCCGCCAAGTTCGGCGAACGCCATGCGTACGGGAGCAAGACTCCATGCACCGCTGTTGATCAGTGCGCTGGTGAGCTCGTTCTGTCCGCCGACCCGTTTATCGAGAGCGCGGAGGGCGCGCTGGGAAAGATCGTCCCTGCGGACGTAGTCAGCACCCCACTCCTTCTTGAGCTGTTCTGTAGTTGACTCGGTCCGGGCCTTCATCATGGCTGTCTCGGACTCTATCTGCCAGTCAGCAAGGGCCTGCGCCTGTGCCCTGGTGAGCCCCGTTTTGACGCAGAGCTCCCGGAAAGCGAGATTCTGTTCCTCGTCTACGGAGATACCTTCCGGGAACTTCAGATCCACTTCTTCTGCGCTGGTTACAGGATGGTAGTCCATGCCGCGTTTCATGGCCTGCACGGCCTCATCTGCACTGGCGAAGCCGCCAGCCGCCTCACGCATGGACTCTGGAAGAGCATCCTGCCACTTTTCCGGAGATGCTCCTTGGGGGCCAGTCCCTGCTCCTATGGATGTATAGGGATCGGTCTCCGCGGCGGGAGCCGTGCTATTCGCGGGAGTGGGGTCCGCGGCTGCAGGAGTCTGTGCGGTGGCTGCACCCGCAGCTGCGGCGGGGGATGTGTCGGTGTTTTCGTTAGGCATTGGTCTTCTCCTGATTTGTCGATACCAGCGGCAGGATTCCACGAAGCTCCGCGATCATGTCGATGCACGTCTGAGGATCGGCCTCCTGTATCGCTGCGAGAATGTTGTTGGAAAGGTTGTGAAGGATGACGGCTTCTTCAGAGACGGTCATCTGAGAGCCGTACCCGAAGGAATGCAGAAGACGTATGAAGACACGATATCCTGCAGGCGTGAGGATAACTTCCCGCAGGTCGAGGACTGCCTGCCTGGCCTCGTTAGAATCCTGCATTTGCTGCCTCCGGATTGGTGCCCATAAGAGCGCCGGCCAGTGTCCCTTCAGTCTTCACGCTGCCGAGCTGGGCAGCCTGCTGCATCTCCTGCCTCTGGCGTTCCTGCTCCATCTGCTGACGCTGGGCTTCAGCCTTCTGCTTCCTGATGGCCGCAACGTCTTCGTCGGATCGGATGATGGACGGATCTACAGCGAGAGACCTCGCGCAAATATCGAGCACCTGGTCGAAGTCCACTTTATCAGCGCAGTCCGGAACAGCCTGGATGATCGGCTGGGCTATCTGCAGAAACGCCGTAATAGAGTCTGAACCGCTCTGCTTCAGACCCTCAGCAAGAGGAGACTGGTAGGAGATCTGAAGAGGGCTGGCGGCCTCCGGGAATGGAGGTTCCGGAATCAGCCCCATAGAGGCAAGCACCCCATAGGTGCGCTCAATGACTCCGGAAAGGATGCGGGATTCGTAGCGGTTGATGGCCGGTCCCATCTTCTGGAGAGCGGCACGACGGCGGGCGACGACGGCCGTTGCCGTCATCCCTTTCAGCAGTTCATCGGGCGGGACAGAAAACACATTGCGGAGCAGAATGTCATCCAGCCTGCCGCTCACTATCTGAATCTCCTGCTGGACTGCCTGTACGGCACGGGAGAAATCCACGGAGTACAGCGGCATGACCGCCTGCGTCCCCTGCAGAGAGGCCACTACGTTGCGGGCTCCCGGCGTGGAGTCGATCTTCCCCGCCATGTTGGCCGGGATGGCGAGCGGCGGGTCAATCATCTTCTCCAGACCGAGGGACTTGTAGAGCTCCTGGGCGTTCACCTGCCGCTGGTCGCACCGGGCAAGGTCACCTGGTCCCGTTCCGTATATGGAACGCCCGCCGTCGTGCCAGACAGTGAAAAAATAGGGCATCGACTCATACCCACTCCTGGCCAGAAAGTCCCTGCCGTCGGGTTCCCACCAGACTGAGCCTACAGGCATGTCCGTACTGGCCATGGACTCCATCGGAGCCTGCCTGCGGACGTAGGTCATGTGTGTGACGTCAATCATCTTATACGGCGTCTCCGTGGCGGCCTTACGCGTCGCCTCGGAACAGCGGGCCTCACCAAAGGACTCCACCAGCTCCCGGGCCGTGAAGTATTCGTGCTCAACCACACAGTCCAGTTCGCGTTCGCGGTCAATCGCCACTGCGTAGGTACCAACAGTGCAGCACCTGTAAATCAGCGGCTTGCTTCGTCCAGGCATGACCGACAGCAGACAGCAGCCCACGCCGAGTAGCTCCTGGTTGCAGGCGTCGATAGCCTCGTAGAAGCCGCCCAGCTTAAGCTCCAGCCTGATAATGTCGTCCACATTCTTGAGCCACTCCAGCGCCCCTGACATCTCACGCATTGCCGGGTCGAGGTAATCGTGTCCGAACCAGGTTAGCCCTTCTGGCGTGGCGCAGGATGTAAGCATGGCCGCAGCTTCGATGAGCGCTGCCGTGGCGTGGTTGTTGTACTGCCGGCGCTCACGCAGCCCCTCGGGAGTTTCACCCCTGAAGCGCCCGCGGTGCGGCAGGAAAAGGGCGCAGAGCTCGCGCCATTCATCGAGGCGCTCGTTGCGGAGCCCCTCGACGTGACTACAGAGCTGCCTTGCCTCCTTAAAGGAAATATCAGCCATTGAGACCTCCGCCACCGAGCTTCACGCCCGATGTGAGTGTCCTGCTTCCCGTGTCACTCAGCCCACCCAGTCCGCTGGTGAGAATAGTGCCGGAGATACCCTGCCTCTGAACGAGCCTGCGGCGCTCTGTATCGCGTACGTATGCCGCCTCGGCTTCCTGCTGGGACTGCGCAGACTCCATCTCCTTGTTGTAGCGCTGGGTCTCGACGAGCTGCTGCTGTGCCGCCTGAGACTGTTTGTCGGCCTGCTGGCGGGTTGCATCTGCCTGCTGCTGCATGGCCTGAGCCTGCTGGCGGGCGGCTTCCGCCTGCTCACGTGCAATGCGGGCCTGCTTGTCAGCGGCCTCGGCCGCGGCCTTCGCCTGCATCATGGAAGACGCGAAAGACAGACCGCCGAAAAGAAGTCCTGCCCCTATTGCGAGTCCTACCCCCATTACAGATTCCCTCCGGTGCCGCCAAGCCTTGCGCCAGCAGCTGTCGTAACCGTACCGTCCGTGCCCAGGTTCCCCGTGAGACGGGTAGCGTTCCCTCTGCGGTACTTGCGTTTCTCCTCCATAGAGGAGGCGCCGCTATCCTTCGTGGGGGAATCCTGAGTTGCAGCGGAGAGACGGACCTGCTCGACTTTATCCGCGTATATCTTCGCCTGCCTGGCTCTTTCAGCGGCCTCCTCAGCGAGCTTACGCTGACGTTCCAGCTCTGCCTGCTGTCGGGCTCTCTCTTCTTCAGCCCTTTTTCTGGCAGCCTCTGCCTCGGCAGCCGCCTGGGCATTGGAGGAGGAACCACCTCCACCGCCGCCTCCGCCGCCGAAAATCTTCCTCACAAAGCCACCTGCACCCATTACTCTTCACCTCCGGATTCTCTGTCCAGCGACGTGATGACTGCTGATACGCATCTGCCGCTTCCAAGTACGCACGCACAGGGAATCTCCCCATGCCTCTTCCAGCCTATGTGCAGGGAGTGCCTGAATACATGGCCGAAAGGCCTGGGCGTGATGCCGAGAAGACACGACGCCTCCTGGTGGGTATCGAACCACATACGGCACATAGCGCGGGCGTACTCATCAGCCATGGCAAAGACCCGGCGCGCCCCAACAAAATGTACGGGAAGCGCACGCCCCTGCAGGGGAAAAGCCCACGTTGCCATGGCGAATCCCTGCTCATCGGAGCCGATATACATCTCCAGCGACTCAGTAGCGTCCATCCAGTCACCCAGCGTCGGAGCAGCGTAGCCCCACATGACGAAGCGCAGGGTGCGCTCAATCTCCATGGTGGAGAAAACAGAAATGCGATCCTGTCTGGTGGCAGGGTTAAAGGTAACTGGCATTACGTCCTCCGAACCCCATAGGCTCGTAGCCCAGAGCGAAGCCTCCGCTCTGTACAGATGGCTGATCTATGGCAATGGGAGCAGCAAAAGTTAAAGCCAGAGCGTCTGCGATGTCGGGTGACGCCCCGAGGCGTTCCTTGATTCGGTCCTTGGGCTCCAGCACGATACGGCCTGCTGCGTCATACCAATACCTGGGGATGGTGAGCTCTGACTTGAGCTGAGCACAGTCAGACGGGAGGATGCCGCCGGCCATCAGCCATTCACGGACGCCGTACCACATCTCAGTACGCCGGTTGACAAACTTCCCGCTCAGAGGCTTGCCCCCGAAAGGAACCTCGATCACCGGAAATCCCATGTGGATAAGCCGGTCGATAACTCCCTGCCCCTGCCCCGCATCAATGAAGACACAGGCAGGACTGTTTTCGCTGATAGCCAAGGCAACCCTGTCTGCCATCTGCATATTGTCGAGCCCGCGGAAGACCATGGGCGGCAGACAAGCGAGCCCCCGCCGCAGACAGATAACACTGGCGTCGTTGCCGAACCGTGCGACGTCCACGCCCATGACAAGCGGCATGCCGATACTGGTATCCGGGTGCACTTCGCGTGCGCAGGCCTCCGTCACCATGTCGATGGTGATGAGCACGTCATCGCTGGACGCCGTGAAGTCGCACAAAAACTCCTGCCGCCATGCGGACTCGGAAAGCTCGGACCGCAGTCTTTCGACCTCAGAGGCCGGAATAGCGTCCGTTTCGTCCACCCGGTAACAGAGGGCGCACCAGGTCGTGTCTCCCTGCTGCTGCCGCGTACGGGCGCGGTCGTATATCTCAGAGAAAAGGTTCGTGCCCTTGGGCGTGCCGATGAAGAGGGCCCAGCCCTGACGATCTGCCAGTTCCGGCTGCACGATCTCATCCCACACCTCGTGGCGCATCTGGGCGACCTCATCCAGAACGACACCGTCGAAATACAGACCTCGCAGAGCATCAGGATTGTCAGCTCCGAAAATCCGGATTCTGGCGCCATTGCCGAACTCAATAGAGAGCTCCGACTCGTTGACGGTCCTTCCCTCTACCACGCTGGAGTAGTGCTTCAGGTAATCCCAGGCCACAGCTTTTGCCTGGTTACGGAACGGTGCGATGTACGCGAAACTTGGCCTCTCCATGCGGCTCGTCAGAGCGGCACGGAGCAGATGGTTAACCGAGAGCACCGTCTTTCCGAAACGGCGATGGGCCACCAGCACAGTGAATCGCGCCTTACTGATAGCCGCGTGCGCTTCCGGGTACCGCGGTTTGTATGGAATGACAATGCGCTTCATCAGTCTTTTTCCCAGCTGTAGACTACCCTGGCGTCTACCCTGCTCTCCTGCCTGTCCACGTAAAGACCGGAGACCTTGCCACGCGCTGTTTCGGCCTTGATGGCGGCTCCGTACTGCCTGGTCTCAACGGCCAGGTCGCGAAGCCTGGCAAGCTCCCGGAGGTGCTCTTCTACCGTAACAACGGCATTATGCCTTGCCTCCGCCCTGAGCTCGCTGATTCTTGCCGAAATCTTGCCGTTGGCCATGAGCTCAGCGGCTTTCCTGTTGACAGACTCAGGCTTCATCTTTTCGCAGTTATAGGCCGCCCTGTAAGCGTCAGACAGGGATCCTCCCTCTGCCACATACGTTATGCAGAACTTTTCCTGCTTGGATGTCAGCCCGTTGTTCATAGCCTGTGCGAGGTCTCCAGCCTCGTAATCCTGGACTCGTGCTTATCCAGCTTCTCCCAGATTTTGTTGTGCTCGTTCTGATTGTCCGTCTGCTTGGCGAAATCGCGAACACAGACGATGCGCTGCGCCTCCAGCTTGTCGAGGCGCTCGATAATGCGCCGCCCAATAAAAGCCACGACGCTAACAAGGAGACCGAGCAGCACGTTGGTTAGGGAGAGCTGCGCCACTACTCGGCTCCCAGTACGCGGATCAGCTTCTCCATCTGGGAGAGCAGGTCCTGGGGGATGGTCAGCAGATCCGGCCAGACGAGCGACAGAACGAGGACAATAGCGCCACCGGCGAGGATGCCGTTCAGGATGTATCCGCGGACATATCTGGGGGCTACCTTGCCGGACTTGAAGGCGCGGGCTTCCTCGAGCTCGACCTGCGCGCGAATCTTCTCTGCTTCGGCGGATGCGCCAGTCACCTTTTCGATGATGGACCCGATGCCGGGAATGTACGTCAGAATTTTTGTGAGCCAGGAGAACATCTACTTCCCCTCCTGCAATCCGCGCAGACACATGGCCGACTCGTACGCACGGCGGCGCTCCAGCCCGGGAAGGGCCTGCCCTCTGGCGGTCTTATATATCTCGCTGATTCGCTCGCACCCGCGCTCTTGGCGTCCCTGATTGAAGTACCTGGCCACAGACGATTTGCAGAAGGCGGTGGGCCCGATGTTGTAGGCCATGGATACGAGCGCGGCCTTGGTCTTGTCCGGGAGCTTGTCAAAATCCTTCACGCAGATAGTGACGGGACGGGCATTCTCGTAGAGGTGTTCGTTCAAAGACCTCGAGCACTCCTCGAAGCTGTATTCCTGCCCCACGACGACATCGCGGGTATCGCCCCAGCACTTGGTGGGTATGCCTACAGGGTCCTTGTAGCCTTCCGGCACATACCCCTCAAAATCCGCTACGGTATCGAGGCTGAGATAGGCAGCCCCTCCACCGAGAAGAGCGATAAGCGCTGCCGAGGCCACCACCTTCTTCGGCGGTTTACGGTATGGAATTCTGCCCATGGTCTGCCCCCTTCTTTTGGGGAAACCGTACCACAGGGTTTTGCATGAGCGTTTTTGGGTGACGTTAGAAACCGTTAGAGACCGTTAGAAACCGTTACAGACCGTTAGAGACCGTTAATTTTTTTGTTGACAGGTTTTTCGGAAAGCCCAAAAAAAAGAGAAGAGCCCCGGCAGGCTCCTCTCTATGGAGAAAAAATGATAGAAAACGAGATTATCACAGCTATTCAGAACAAACTTCTCGTGTCATGCTTTTATGACGGATTCCCCCGTATTGTCGAGCCCCATTGTCTTGGTAGAAACAAGAACGGCTTGAAACTTCGTTGCTATCAGACAGGCGGAGGCAGTTCCAAAGGTAACATTCCAGACTGGCGTATGTTCAGTGTCGGGAAAATGGAGAACGTTTTGGTGCTGGATGAGCACTTTACCCAGCCAGCACCGGGCTATAAACGCGATGATTCAGAAATGACACTGGGGATCATTGCGCAATTATGATTCTTTATTGAAAATCTGAAGGGAATAAAGGATCTCTTCATCATCCAGGGTATCTCCCCAGCTGCCAATGGTTCCAAGGAGATCAGACAACCCACCACAGGCTTCAGCCTCGTCATATAAAGCCTGTGAAATAATGTGCGAGAGGGGCCGGGGCTTTTTCGGAAGATGGTTCAGCGCCTTCCATATTTCGTCAACTATTTTTGCTTCGTACATTCCCATTCTCCTTGTGCCTGAGATTCCAGCCAGGCTGCCACGTTTTCGTAGAAGGCTCTGTAGGTGCGCTCCCCCAGCCTGATGATGGGAGCGCCCATGGCGTACCAGGTGCGTACAGTACCCCTGGAGACACGGAACCGTGCGGCTATCCCTGACAGTCCGTAAAGGAGTTCCTTATCGCCCACGCCCACTCGCCACTCCATGCTTCACGCGATCCGCTTCCTCGGCGCGCTTCGCGTCGTTAAAACGGTCCAGCGTGCCGACAAGGTAACCTGTGATACGGCGGATGCGCTCAAACTTCACGCCATTGCCAACGAAATGTGTTTTATTTGGTATGCAGATACTTGTCATTTTTAGCCTCAACCGATTAACGGGGTCGAAATCTCCCCCTTAGGCTAGCTCAGGCTTCCAGTCGCCGCGGGCGAAGCGGGCGGCCACGACAGCGACGTTCCAGCCTTGCCACCTAAAATATCATACAATACTTGCTATCCGTTAGCTTTTCGATTATCTGAACCTAATGAGTTCAATTTTTTTTTGAAATCGTCGAGCTAACCATTGACGCCAACATCTTGTTATGATAGTTAATTTCCAGAGTAAATTCCTCAAAAAAAGCCTTAATGATGGCAGAAAACGTCTCGCCACCTATGGCCGAGATCGAGCTCGAAAAATCGCCGAACGGTTGAACGAGCTGCACGCCGCCAGCAACCTTGCCGACATCTTCAAGCTTACTTTTGCCAATTGTCATGAACACAGCAACAATGAGCGTGGACTTTTCACAGTAGACATCAGCCATAATTTTAGACTGTACTTTCGGCCAAAAGGTGTCAAAAAAATACCAAGACCAAAAGAGCAGGTACTTAACTATAATGCTATTGATGAAGTTACCATAACAAAAATAGATGACCCTCATTAACGGATTTTTATTATGTCTAATATATACGAACCTGATTTTGCCGTTCACCCCGGTGAAACAATATCAGAATATATAGAAAGTTCCGGTATGTCTCGTGCAGAGTTTGCCAAGAGACTCGGTATGTCCATTCAAAATCTGTCTAGAATTTTAAATGGAAAGTTTGCCGTTTCACCAGAAACGGCAAATGCTCTTGAGCGTGTAACTGGTGTTACTTCAACTTTCTGGTTAAAATTACAAGCTTTATATGATGCATATGAAACAAAATGCAATATAAAAAAAGAAGCAGAAGCAAACATAAAATGGATAAAAAAATTCAAGTATGCAGAACTGGCAAAGCGCGGCTGGGTCAAGATGACGAGAAAACTCTCCGAGAGATACCAGCAGCTACTTGATTTCTTTGGAGTTGCTTCCCCTCGCTCGTGGTACAATCTGTGGCTTGAACCTGACGCAGCCCCCCGCAGATCGCCTGCCTTCGCCAGCAACTCTTATCTGGCGTCCATATGGCTCCGCATGGGCGAAAAAAAAGTTCTGAGAGACAACTTCAATATTGAGACCAATAGGGAAAGTCTCAAGAGACTGATTCCTCAGCTACGAGAATTGACCCGCTTGTCACAGGAGGAATTTATTCCAAAGCTTAAAAGCCTTTGCCAAAGCGCAGGCGTTGCCGTTGTTCTTACGCCAAGCATATCAGGCCTTTCATGGGTAGGAGCTACAAAGTGGCTTAACGGCAAAACGGCAATCATCATGCTCAGCGACAGAGGAAAATACGAAGGGATATTTTGGTTTAGCTTCTTTCACGAAGTCTGTCACGTCTTAAAAGATGGCAAGAAAGACATCCTTGGAAATGACAGAAAAAAAGAGGATGCCCGCGAAAAACGTGCTGACGATTTTGCTGCAAAAGTACTGTACCAAGGAGAAGAGAAACGCATCATTTCCGCTCAATCAGAAAGTGACATAATCAATATCTCTAACGACCTTGGCGTTTCTCCTGGAATAATCGCAGGAGCATTACAACACCTAACAAACGATCACACAAAATTTAAATATTTATGCCATAAAATCAGTTTTAAAGAGGACGATCTTGCAAGAGAAGCATCTTGCCCCTTAACAACAGCAAATTCCAGGAGGGGGGCAGTTGATTTAGAATGATCGACATTTCGTGCGGTACCGCATCGACGCACTAAAAATTAGCCCTGCTGGCACTTTGTGCCGGCAGGGCAGAAATATGCCAGGAATCCCAAACTCTCCGGAGACCTGGTAGAGGTTTGGCTTGTTGGGGCCTTGCACACTTCGAATTCTCGCAAAATTCAAGTATGATAAGGATTCGCTCAAGTCAAGCTCCGGTGGTAAACTGGAGGTTCGACATGAGGAAGGAATTTAACGGCTATACCGTTATTTACCGGATGTCATTTCGTACCAAAAGCGGAAGGGTAATTCGCAGCAAAACTGGCAGGCCCTTCCCCATCAAGGTAAAAAAGGATAAGGAATACAAGTAGTTTTTCCTTACGGGATCTATATAATATTCCCTTACCTATTTATCTGGGCAGCCTTCGGGCTGCCCCTTTCTTTTTTCTCTGGTACCCTGCGCCTGAGCTCAGTCAGAAACTCGTCGAACTCGTCCATATTCCCCTCACCTACATCGTACGCAGCGGAATGCCGTGACCGAAGGGGTTCCCCGTCGAGCCCCCTATCTCCTGCCCGGCCCTCACCGGATCGGGGACGGGCGTCTGTGGCTGTGGAGCCAGCTCTTCCGGCGCGGCGGCTGCGTCCACTTCCCCGTCTCGATGTCCCGGTTCTTCTCCCTGAGCAGCGCGGCGCGTCCTTCGGGGTCAAGGAGGAGCAGGTAGCGGTCCAGCACCTCGTGCACGTCAGCTCCGGGGTTCCGGCTGATATACGTCTCCACTCCGAGACTGCGCAGCTCGGCGTCACGGTCAGGCGTCCACATCGTACCCTCCTCGTCTTGATCCAGTCCACATAGCCTCCACGAGGTCTTCCTTCTCTGGCAGGATGCCCTCTTCGTCAGCTGCGAAAGAGGGGCTGTAAGGCTTGGGCTTGGCCGGCATTACCGCGCCGAGTTCCTTCGCCCTCCTGCGGCACTCCTTCTCAGGGCGGTGCAGCGCTCTGGCTATGTCACATGCCGGCGTCCCCGACAGACAGAGCGCGGTGAGCATCATATCAGCCACCGGAGTCCAGATTTTTGATCGGCTTCTCATCTCGCGTCCCCCAGATAGTCGACGATGGCTTCTCTCGCCTCGTCCCAGCCGTAGCACACGGCCGTGTAGTAGCCCTCGAGCTTTAGAGCCAGCAGAGCCTCTCTCTGAGGGTCGGAGAGGAATCCGCCTTTCCGACGCTTCATCTCGATCCAGAGCCCGTGCCACTCCCCTCTAGCGATAGCCAGGAAAAGGTCGGGAATGCCGGCCCTGACGCCCTCGTCCTTCAGCCTGGCGCCTGTTACAGTCGTGCGCCTGCCGCCGTTCGGTATCGCCATGAGCAGGAAGTTCGGCATATGACGCGCTCTGGCGTACATAGACCACCACCGGATGAGCGCGGCCTGCTCCTCGTGCTCCGTGGGGGTGGGAGCCTTACTTCCAGCCATCGTCGTATCCCCCCTGCTGGTGCCCCTGCTGTCCGTCGTGGTGGACGGAGTCGAGGGACTGCACCCGCTGCGCCTGCACATACCAGGACACGGCGTCGCGGCCGTCCTTGGTCTGGTACTTCCGGGAGAGATATCTGCCCTGCACAAGGACCTGACTCCCCTTGTGCAAATATTTCAGGACAAAATCAGCTGTCTTCTCGCTCACAGCCACGGAGTGCCACGTGGTGCGCTCCACCTTCTGGCCCGACTGGTCACGGTAGCCGTCATCAGTGGCCACGGAGAGGCGCGCGAAGCGGCTCTGCCCGGCGTGCACCTCCTCGGGATCACGGCCGAGAAGGCCGATGAGTGTGACGGAGTTAAGCGAGGCCATGTCGGGCAACCTCCCTTCTCATGTCCTTTCCGGCGAGCACGAGGAATTTCCCTCCCCCCTCGGAAAGCCTTGAGCAGATAGCAGGCCCCATCAGCTCACAGAAGTGCGCCTGGTCCAGGTTCGACACAAGCACCGTCGGCTTCATGTTCTCATAGCGCTGGTCAATGACGTCAAAAAACATCGACCGCTCTGCCTGAGTCCCGTACTGCCTGCCGACTTCATCGACGACGAGAAGGGCGGGCTTCACAAAATCGGCCATAGCCTGCCGTTCGCTCAGCGTCCGGGACATGTAGGACTCCTTGACGCGCCGGAAGATGTCAGGCTCCTTCACGTACACGGCCGGGTAGCCCCTGCTCACGACTGAGCGCACCATAGCGGCGGCGAGGTGCGTCTTTCCGGTCCCGGGGCGTCCGAGGATGCAGAGATTGCGGCCGTTCCGGATTGTACTTTCCCAGTCTGTCTCAGAGTATCTCACGCAGATACCGAGGGCCATCTTCTGGTCAGGCTCGTCCGTCCTGAAGTTGGCGAAGCTCCTGTTCGCGAACCTCGGGGGGATGCAGGTCTGTCCGATAAGGCGCTCAATGTTCCAGGCTGCAATCTCGGCCTTCGCCCTGGCTTCATCCTGAGCCGCGGCAGCATGGTCGTGTTCCTGCTTGCACATCGGGCATCCGCTCCACAGTCCCTTGTGGGGAAGAAGCAGGAAGTCCATATACGGCCCGTGCTTCGGGCACACTGCCTTACGGCTGTCCTTCGCCCTGAAAACAGCCGGCGTAATCTCTTCAGCTCTACGCATATTCGTTCTCCTCGGCAGCGTTGAAAATGTCAGCGCTGTAGCTCCGTGAGTAGTCCTGGTCATTTTCGTTCACATACGGCGTCCGCCCGTTCTCATCCGGGGCATAGCTCTTGGCCGGCGCCTTCTCCGGCACGTCGTCCCATCTCCGGTCGTGGAGCCAGTTGTTCATCATGGGCACATAGCCGCGTTTCCATCGTCGATCCTCCGCCTTGAAGCGCTCGATGATGTCCGCAAGGGCGTAGGACTCAGGGACGAGGTGACGGGCCCTGAGGTAGGCGTACTCTCTCCACGCCTTCTCCTTGCCCTGCTGTACGGGCCAGAGAGAGAAGACGTAGCAGAACTCCTTCCAGCAGGGGTTGCCGTGAGAGGTGTCCACCTGTGGAGCCGTGGACGTATCTGTGGCCGGAGGAACTGCCGAGGATTTCTCGGAGGTTCCTTCCCCACCCACACCCGTTTCCCCCTGGGGGGTAAGGGGGGTGTGTTTTAGATCTCTTATCTTATCTTCTCTTATCTTCTCTTTATGGTGTCTACAGCTGTCTACAGGCTGTCCACTCGTGTCCACATCGTGTCTACAGCTGTCTACAGGCTGTCCACTAGCAGGAGAATCAGCCATCCGGCTCTCCTCTCTCTTCCTGCGGGCCCACTCCCTCTTGTATGCCCTGCGGTCCTCGACAGCCTCTTCCGTAGGGACCGACTGAGTTGTTTCCCAATCGGCGATGCAGCCGTCTTCCGTGATCATGCCTGCGACAGTGAGAGCTTCAATGATACTGGCTGTCGTGCCGTCCTCGAGGCCGCCAAAGGCGTCAATATCTTCGGCGTGAAAATCCCGCAGACTGCCATTGGCCTCGCTAGCGGAGGCACATGACATAGCAGCGAGATACACGAAGCTCACGACGGCCGGAGACTGCCCGACTTTCCGGGAAATAGACAGAAAGCGCAGGTTGGTCACGCTGTCATCTGGAAGCTTGAACCAGTGTCTCATGATTTCCGCCTTTTGATTTCCGCCTTTCCCTGAACCGACGAACGCGTTCGCGCGTCCGGCAGGAGGTGAGCGCAGTGAGCACCTCCTCCGGATCGATCCCGCGTTCCCGGCATCGCTCGAGCGCGTGCCTGGTGAAATAGAATCCGGCGCTCATCGGTGGGTCTCCGGCGGTTTTGATAAAGATTCTACGACATTGGCCGAATCTATCTGTTTGTTGGGCTCTTCCTTCGTCAGCAGTGCCAGTGCTCGTCTAAGGATGGCGGCCCTCCTGGATGACGTGTCTTTTTGTTGGCCCGTCATCAGCCGAGAGATAGTGGCCTCGCTGAGGCCTGAGACCTCGGCAAGCCGTTTTTGGGTCATCCCACTCGCAACGAGGAAGGCACGGATCTCTGTAGTGATAGTGTCCATGACGAAAAATTACACTAATGAAATATTTTTAGCAAGATTTATTTCATTTTCGTAATTGCAGAAACGCAATAACTCTCATAAGGAGTGAGTATGAGCCTGAAAGAAGACATCCAAAATATCCTGAGGAAGTACAAGGATACTATCCATGGAGGCAACAATGAGAGAGCCGCAAAAGCTCTCGGAGTGAATGCCCCCACTTTCTGGCGTTGGCTTTCTGGAAAAAATGTTCCCAGGGTTGAGACTCTAGAACCTGTATTTGAAGCCCTGCACGCTACAATCACATTGCCAGGGAGAGAGCTCGAGCATCAAGATTTAGCCCGAGAAGTGTGCTTCGTTGATGCCAAAGTCGTCCCAGCCGGAGACGGCCTTCCGCCAGCTGCAAGCGAAGACTATCTAGCTGTGCCTCTGGTAGACGAGGTAGGCGCCGGCCCCGGTATTATCCCCCAAGGACGATTAATCTCTTGGTTCCTCGTGTGGCGATATCAGAAGTCAGTCATGCATAAACACGACCTGATAGCTGTACGCATCGGGAATCATTCTACTTCAATGCTACCGACTTTGAGGCCAGAAGATATAGTTTTGGTTGATAGGCAGGATATTGATTGTGCCACCCCGGGTAGGATCATGCTTGTTCTGGACCCTGATGGAACCGGCATGATTAAGCGTGTGGCTTTAACACCCATCCGCAAGGACGGAGGGATGCAAGACATCCGTATCACCTTTTATTCTGATAACGTGGCGCTTAATCCCCCCGTGGTCTACAGTCTTAGAGATGATTATGGAGGCGACTGGAGAAAAGCAATAGGGGGACATATTGTCTGGGCGTGGTCAGATATGGAGGGAAGATAAACATGCCGATGATAACTATGTTCTATGGAATTATCATTAAAATGTTCTTCAGCATGAGAGAGCACAACCCTCCGCATATCCATGCTATTTATGGAGAATATGAAGGAATACTTGATCTTCGTTCTATGAATATGATCGAAGGAGATCTGCCTGCCAGAGCCTTGAAACTTGTTCAGGAGTGGATGGCTCTGCATCAGAGCGAACTCCTCGCCATGTGGAATAATAAGCAAATCAAGAAGCTCCCGCCCCTTGTCTAAGGAGGTTCTTATGCATCACCGCATTGTATCTGTGACTCCCCTTCCAGATTTCAGACTGGAAGTGACTTTTACCGATGGCACTGTCAAGGTCTTTGACTTCACTCCCCTGATTAGGTCTTGGGATGTGTTTGCTCCACTGGCTGATCAATATCTCTTCAAACAGGTTCGTGTATCTCATGGAGGCTATGGCGTAGAATGGAATGACGGCCTGGACTTGTCATGTGATGACCTGTGGTTCGATGGCGTTGAACGACAACCTGCAACGATTGAATATTTGGGTTGAATGGTGAATTTTTAATTGGAGGAAGAAGATGTATCCCAAAAGACTCTCTTTGTTTTCAGGTGTATTATTTATTACACTTCCTATATCATCTGCTTATGCTAGCTATGATGCGACGACAAATACAGAAACATTAACAAACCAACTTATCAGTAATACACGAGGAGATACAGCTAAAGGAGATTTTAAATCATACAACTATCCTGACAGGAATCTTGTCATTACTTGGACTAACAGTTCACGCAGTGATGGTTCACCTATCAGAGACGCCGATGTTTCTGCAAAAAATATTACTATACTTTCTGATTTTATAGGAAATAAATGGACAGATAAGGGCGTTATCAGCGATTATTCTACAAATATAAGAGCATCTGGAGATATCAATATCACTACTCATGATGATGGCGTATTCACAGAGGGTGATGGTAAAGTAAATATCAATGGATTTAAAAATCTCAATATCACTTCCAAAGCAGGTTTCGGATTGGTGGATAATGGAACAGGAATTAATATTGAAGGCGGGGATAACAGTGTTGTAACTATTAAGACTGAATCTGAAGATGTTAAGTTTTGGTTTTTGACAATACGCCAATCCCGCCCTGCCATAGGCAGCCATTATAGATCTGAAAACTATGGCAACGGTATATCCATAAAATCTAATGTGATAAAACTTGATTCTACAGATAATTATTCAATTTATGCAGGGACTGGGAAAAAAGGAAGATTTGAAGTCAATCTTGAAGCATCAGAGATAGATATTATTGGAACAATTTATGGAGAGGGAGGAAATATCACCATTACCCCCAGAGCGGACGGAGTGATGAAAATTTCGCCATCGGACAAAGCGGAAGATAATCCTCTACTAAAGGGAATAAAGGATAATAGTATTTTACTCACCGATGGTTCCACTTTAACTATCAATGAAAACTCTGCCGAACTTAAGCAGATGCAGATCACCGGGAAAATAGAAGTGGATGGAGAGGGAACTTCTCTCCTGGCAAATATGACCGGTGATAGCTCTATTGCCCCAAGGGAAGGCAGTTCCTCCACTGTCGCAATCGGAGCAAGTGATGGCGGAAAGGTGGAACTTAATATGAGCGGCACAAACTCGTCCATCACGGGCGATGTGAATGCCGTCACGGGCACTGGTTCCTCTATTTCCCTCAACCTTTCCGATGCGCACCAGGTAGGAAATCTGAAAGCCGAAGGGAATAACTCGCTGAACGCAGTCTACTCCGGCAGGAATTCCTCACTGACAGGCACATCGGATTACACCGCGGATAACAAAGGAATCATGAATCTTTCCTTCACTAACCATGCTATCATGAACGGTAACATACTCAATGGAGTGAAGGTGTATGAAGAAAATACGTCCATGTCTCCGTTCGCGGGACAGCTGACGGCGAAATTCGATCAGTCATCCTGGAACGGCAGCCTCAGCAACCAGGGCGGCACGGCAAATATCACGCTTAATGGAGGAAGCGTCTGGACCGGCAAATCGTCCCTGTCCGGAACGGAAGCAGCCACAAATGTTTCCGTAAACGGAGGATCCACCTGGAAAGTGACAGCGGACAGCGCTGTCTCCACACTGAAGCTCTCCGGCGGCACAGTTGATCTGGAAGGCAGAGCCCATCAGATAAAGATCGGACACCTTTCCGCAGACGGAACTCCGGGCACCTTCCGCATGGATCTGACGTATCACGACAATCAGCGTTCCACCTATGAAAACGCGGAGGACAGCGACTTCCTTTATGTGGGAGGAGGGACGGGACAGACGTTCCGGGTTGAAGCGGCAGACAATTCCAGCCTCAATGGCATGAGAGAAGGCGATAAATTGTATTTCGCCAGAACCGCCAGCGGCGCTGCCGCGTTTAACGTTGATCATGAAGTGCTGGTCCGCAACTGGGATAAAATCTATAACAAGACGTTCCTCGTAAAGACGGAACCCGTCACCTCCGAAGCCTCTGCCGGCGGCAATACGGGCACAGCCGATCCTTCCAGGTCCGTGACCGGTGACAGCTCAGACAGCGCAGCTTCCTCCGGAGCCGCGGTCGGTGACAGCGCAGCCACCACAGCTTCTTCCAAGGCCGTGGCCGGCGCCAAAGCGAAGATGGCCGCCGCTTCTATGGCCGCTGCCAGCGCCGGTGAAGGCACAGCCGCTTCCTCTGAGGCCGGAACCAGCGACAGTGAAAACACAACAGCCTCCTCAGAAAACAATGAGGATGCCTGGTATCTGACGCCTGAAACCACGGCCGCCGACAACGCTCTCACCCCCCTCGACAACGGCTTCGTTGCAAACGCCAACGCCTATGTCCCCGGATCGGCGCATAACGCCGCCGCTTCCATCTGGCGCGACAACGACACGCTGCTGAAGCGTCTCGGCGAACTGCGCTGGAGCAAAAACAACGACGGCGCCTGGGGCAGAGTCATCAACAGAAGGCTTGCCAGGAGCGGAACCCAGGCCTTTGACGTCAGCATGAACACGCTTCAGCTCGGCTACGACAGGAGGATCCCGCTCTCCTTCGGTGACATTTTCGTCGGCGGCGCCATTGAGCACAGCCGGGGCACCGAAAAGTATGACGACGGCGACGGCAACGTGTATATGACTGACGGCGCGCTCTATGGCACGTTCAAAGGCAGAAGCGGCGACTACGTCGATGTCGTCACCAAAGCCGGCAAGCTGTTCACGCATTACTCCTCGGACTACAGCGACGGCGGCGATTTCGAGAACTGGGGCTTCAGCGCCAGCGCCGAGTACGGCCACAAATTCGACCTTGGCTGGTCCTGGTCCGTGGAACCGCAGGCGCAGATCAAGTACAGCTACCTCTGGGGTGACGATTACACCTCGGACAACGGCGCAAAAATCTACCAGGACGACATGGACAGCCTCGTGGGCCGCCTCGGTCTTCTGGTGGCAAAGGAATTCGGGACGGGCACGGAAAACCCGGTCCGGATTTACGCCAAGGGTTCCGTCCTGCATGAATTCCTGGGCGACAGAGACGAAACGCTCTACCAGGATGTCGCGATGCATGACAGCACGGACCTCGCGGGCACGTGGTACAGCGCAGGCATCGGTGCCAATGTCGGCCTCTCGGAGAACTGTTCTTTCTACGTTGACGCGGAAAGGGACTTCGGAACGGACATCAAAGTCCAGTACCGCATCCAGGGCGGCTTCCGTTTCGAGTTCTAACTGAACCGGCACCTCACCTGATTTAACCTTGATCTCCCAAGTGGTTTTCTAGCTACGCCAAACACTCTTTCAGGGCCGGCACCATGCCGGCCTTTTTTGTCCCCGCCTCAACCGGCGGGGATTTTTTTTGAACTTTTTATTACGTAAACGAAATTTTTCTTGCATAGCTTATTGCAAAAATGTAATTTCAGCTTTACGAACAGATAGGACGAACAGGAGGCCCCTATGTACACCGCATCAGAAAGATTTTCCGACGCCGCCGCCATTCTTTCAGACATCGAGAGCCGGACGGTGCGCGAGGGCCGCAGGGCCTTCGCATGGCAGATGGCCATGCAGGCGCGCCGCACACGCCGCGAGCGCATCATCGAGGCCATCACCACCACCTTTGCGGCGGCCGCGTGGGTGGGCACCATCCTCGTAGTGTCGGGGATGATGTTCACCGTTGGCACAGATTTCTAAATTTCCCGGACCCCGGGATCACGGCAGGGTCAGACGCTGCCCTTCGCCGCGAGGCGTCAGGGGCGGACATAGAGGATACAGTCTCTCTCTCAGGCAACTGCCTCTCTCTACATGGCCGCCCCTTCACCACTTTTCCCGCCTCATGGCACGGGGCGGGAGTCATGCGGTTCCTCCCGCACAGGACAAAGGCGGGGCCTATGAGCCCCGCCGACTCAAAACAAAAAACCGAGGCATATGATGACCAATATCCTTATACATGCATCTTCTCTGCCAGACCTCTTCGACTGCCCTGCAAGGTGGGCAGCGAAGAACATCGAGAAGCGCTTCATGCCCTCTTCCCCGTCAGCTCAGCTCGGGACAGCTGTCCATGCCGGAACAGCCTTCTTTGATGATATGGCCCTTCGGGGAACTCCCGTCAGCATCGATGACACTGTGGGCGCAGTCGTGGACGCCCTGCACGACGAGAGCCGCGACGTCGACTGGGGGGGGATGAGTCCCCGGAGAAGCTGGAGCCAGTGGCCACGTCCCTGGTCCGCCTCTACTGCGAAGAGATCGCCCCGAAGATGACCTACGTGGCCGTGGAGGCGAAGTGCCCCGAGCTGACTCTGGATGACCTCGGCATCACCCTGACCGGGTCGACTGACCGCATCCGCAGAGACCAAGACGGGAAACTCGGCATCTGTGACATCAAGACAGGCAAGACGGCCGTAGGCGCCGATGGCACAGTGAAGACGCAAGGACACGCAGCACAGATGGCCGTGTATGAGCTGCTCGCTGGGGAAGCCATCGGTACCCCCATGACGGCACCGGCCGTCATTATCGGTCTCCAGTCTGCCAAGACGGCGAAAGGCCGCAGGTGCGGTATCGGAAGCATCACAGGAGCCGTGGATCTTCTCCTGGGCACAGAAGAGAACCCGGGGCTCCTGCAGGTGGCCGGCCAGATGCTGAAGAGCGGCACTTTCTACGGTAACGCCCGTTCTTCCCTCTGTTCAGAAAAGTTTTGCCCTGTCTACAATTCTTGTTTTTGGAGGAGCTAAAAAATGACTACTGCCACTACTTCTTCTTATCCCCGTCCCGGCACCGGCACCACGCTCGCCAGCCTTCGCTCTGCGCGCCAGCAGGAACAGGCCGCCCAGGCGGCTCAGGACGCTCCGGCCGTTCGTCCCGTCGTGGAAATCTCCCTGAACACAGTGCAGGGCTTCGAGGGAATGCAGCGCATCGCCGACCTCTTCTGCCACTCGACAATCGTTCCGGACGCCTTCCGCGGGAATATCGCCAACTGCGTCGTGGCACTCAATATCGCCTACAGGGAGAAGATGGACCCGCTCATGGTCATGCAGAACATGTACATCGTTCATGGCAAGCCGGCATGGGCCAGCGCTTTCCTCATCGCCATGTTCAATAAGTGTGGGAAGTTCGCGCCCATTCAGTATGAGTTCGCAGGCAAGCCAGGGACGCCGCAGTACGGCTGCAGAGCCCTGACCGTAGACCTGACCACCGGCCGCCAGATCGACGGCCCCCTGGTCACCATGCAGATGGCTCAGGCCGAGGGATGGACTCAGCGCAACCCGAAGTGGACCACCATGCCTGACTTGATGTTCCGTTACCGCGCGGCGGCGTTCCTCATCCGCACCCAGGCCCCCGAGATAACCATGGGCTTCTACTCTGTTGAAGAACAGACAGAAATTTACGAGCAGGAGCGCCGCCGCCACTCCTCCAGCGTGCGCGAGGTGGTGACCAGGGCAGAGGCCGCCACCTCCACTCCTGCCCGTGCCCCCGAGCCCGAAGAGGCGCTTCCCGAACAGCGCAAGCCCGATGCCGTGGTCTCTGACAGCCACGCGCCTGCTGAGAAGGAAGAGGTGAAGCCTTCCGCCCCGAAGGCCGCAGCCAAGCCCGAGCCTCAGCCCGCCCAGGCTAAGAAGGGCCCGGGGGAAAAGATTAAGTGCCCTGACACGGGCAAGATGGTGGACGACGTAGCCGACTGCCCGAACTGCCCCCACCGTAAGGGGTGCCCTCAGTGGGACTAGATGGATGACACGGCGGGGCGCTGAGCCCCGCCAGCTACGAGGTAAAAGATGAATTTTAGAGAAGTCGTAGATTTTTTGAACCACGATGACAGGTTGACGGAAACAGTAGTGTCTCCAGATGATCCCACTCTCCTGAGCTCTCTGGAGGCCCTCATCGGCAAGGCGTACCGCTTCACGCGCACCAACGGCAAGAGGCCAGAAGACGCCATGCGCTGGATCCTCTGGACTCTGTTCTACTTCGTCCAGCAGGAGCGCGATCTCTCAGACAAGGACGAAGACGTCATGCTTGAAGCCCTTGCGGCCGCGAAAGCCAACGCCGCCTTCTGCCGTAAGAATGAGGAGGGTGAATAAATGGAAGAACTTTTTAAGATAGTCCAGAAGTATAAGGACGGCACAGATGGCCCCTTCTTCTGCATTATGGCAGGAGCTCACGTCACGGCATCTCTGGCCAAAAATGTGAGCGTCGGGAGCATGCTTCAAAACTGCCTCGACGAAATCTGGGACGCCCGGGAAGATAAAAACGTTTCTCCTGTCACATATGTTGAATTTATAATGCTTTATGCTTTTGCGTTTTTGAAGGAAAACAATGCGAAATTAACACAGCAAGACGCCATTATCTTTAATCACTTAAGCCGTCAGCTGACGGACCTCGCGAGCAGCTGGAGAAAGGCAAAAAAAGAAACAGTCCAGTAAGGAGTAGACAATGGGATTCCTCGCTTCATCCTGCAGCTTTACGCGCTTCCGCGTCATTGATCCCGTGCCGGATGGGCTCTGGGCTGAAATTCCCCAGCTGCTCAAGAAAGGCGCCATTCTCGATATTGAC
>ERZ773138.464-NODE-464-length-48512-cov-10.515839_pt1 | contig 48512 bp, 41 predicted proteins | sample MGYA00511114_ERZ773138 | MGnify/ENA primary metagenome ERZ773138 (study PRJEB29015, sample SAMEA2737805) | human gut metagenome | biome: human gut; feature: human-associated habitat; material: faeces | place: China | collected 2012 ...
GCCCCCAATTTCAGGCCATGATCGAGGCGGCCCGCCGGGGAGAGGTATCCTGCATCGTTGTAAAGGATCTGTCCCGTTTTGGTCGGAACTATTTGGATGTGGGCGACTATCTGGAGCACATCTTCCCCTTTCTGGGCGTGCGGATCGTCGCCGTCAACGATGGCTATGACAGCCAGAACTATATCGGGATGACCGGCGGAATGGATGTTGCCTTTCGCAACTTCATGTATGAGAATTACAGCCGGGACCTTTCCATAAAAGTCCGCTCCGCTATGCAGGCGCGGATGAAGGACGGGCGGTTTGTGAACCATGTGCCATACGGATACCGGAAGCACCCATCGGATAAGCACCAGATGGTGCCGGATGAGCAGACGGCGCCCATCGTCCGTGAAATCTTTCGCTCCATCATTGCTGGAAAAAGCACCACGCAAGTTGCCAGGGAACTCAATGCCCAAGGCGTACTCACCCCTCTGGCGTATAAGCAGCACCGCCTCAAGCCGGCCTGCCAGGAGCGGGACCTCATGTGGTCCCATGTGACAGTCCTCAATATTCTCCGAAATATCAAGTACACCGGCTCCATGGTCAACCACACTCGTGAGAGCCGCTATATGCGGGACCGAAACCAACGTAGGGTTCCCAAAGAAGAGTGGATCGTCACGGAAGGAACACATGAGGCCATCGTGACCCAAGAAGAGTATGAAGCTGCACAGGCACAGATCCGGGCGGTGAAAAAGCATGAGCGTAAACCGCCGGATAGTTCAGACCGCATATTCTACTGCGGTCACTGCGGACGAAAGCTGCGGAAATCATTTGGGCTGGATGCGTACTTTGCCTGTGACACGCAGCTTTATCAAGAGGGAGCGGCCTGCGCGGGTATCCGGTGGAGTAAAACAGACCTGGAAGCGGTTCTCCTCCCCATTTACCGCACACAGCTTGAGCTGATGGGAGAGCAGGTTCGGGATATCCAAAGTGCATTTCAGAAACATCCAATGGTGAATTGGGATAGCCGATTGGAGAAAATAGACCAGGAGATCGCCCGGCAGAACGCCCGGAAGATCCAATACTACGAGGAATACCGAAGTGGAGAAATGACCCGGGAATCGTTTTTCCAGCGAAAAACCGCGCTGGCTGACCGGATCGCTGAGCTGCAGGCGGAGCGCACAAAAATCGAAACAGAACGACAACAGGAGCAGGAGGAGCAGTCTGAGCGCCGCGCAGTCCAGCGTGAAGCGGAAGCGTATCTATCGGCCTCCGCAGTAAGCAGTGAGGCATTCAAAGCGAGTATGTATGATGCAATCGAGCGTGTCACTGTGTTCAGCAACCGCCATATTGAGGTGCGCTGGAAATTTGAAGACCTGTTCGTAAAACTCCACAGGGAAGAAAGGAGAGCCGTATGAAGGCTGCACTGTATTTAAGAGTCGCCAACGATAACCAGAACGAGGCCCTCTCCACACAAGAATTCTATTTATGAGATTGGGCCAATAAGCAAGGCTATGAAGTAACGTCTGTATTTTCCGATATGACCCCTGGGACATCTCTGGATCGACCGGGACTCCAAGCACTCCTCAGCGAACTGGGCTCCGGGCAATTTGACATTGTTTTGGTAAAGGGCGTAGAACGACTAATCAGAAATCCTTGGCTCGTTCCGCAACTGGCCGATACATTCCGCTGTGCAGGTGTCCGAGTTGTCTCTCCTTTGGAACCCAATAGTGTATTCGAAACCGTTCCGTGGGTACTGACCGCGCTCAACGCAGAGTGGATCAAGCGGGCCGTAAAAGATAACATTCCAAGGTAAAGCAATGCACGTTAAAGTCAAGAGGCGGCCTGATATTTTAGGCCGTCTCTTGACTTAGTTCGTCATTATCACGAAAATTATGCCTATACGCATTTTCAAAGGGAATTTCCGGTATATATCACAATGACTTTCCGCGTTTTTTGTGCAAAATACATACGTTTTATGTTTTATTTGACACATAGGAGTACCCTTTTTCCCCTGAATAAGTGTCCCACACCGATTTGGGGCGTGTTGCAGTTTTTTTGCTCCTCAAATATTTCCGTATTTTTCCGGTGAAAAAGCAGAATAAATGTTGTAAAATAGAGGAATACAGCGACGAAAAAATGCACAACGATTTTTTTGTGTTTTGCTTGACACATTAGGACGACCTTGGCCGCGTTGTCATTCCCAAGGAGATCCGCCGCACCATGAGAATCCGCGAGGGCGACCCGTCACAGATAACATTGGCACGGTGGGAAAGATTCTGCTTTGCCATGGGCGATCTGGCTAAGAGGCAGGGGTGGAAGTAGTACATAGGAACGAAAAATCGCAACCGCACTCGCAAAAAGGTATAACCAAGAGAAGGACATTGGAACTCGTTGAGTTTCAATGTCCTTTAAGATACAGATGTCGCAAGGTAATGCAATCTTGCGACATTTCTGTAGTCCAAGCCAAGGAGATATCATCGAACAATATACAGATTTTGCAATGTTCTTGTAAAAGCAACGTATTCCATGTTTCGATCCATACCGCGAGTAAAGGCTATGACATTGCGAAACTCCATGCCATGAGCACTTTTTACCGTATACACTGGGACACAGTTTTTTGGGCAAAGCGGAGATTCATCTGACACCATCTTGCATTTATCACGGAGTTCCGGATTCTCCGCTTCCATCAGCCTTAACGCACCCTCAGAAGCTACAATCATTGCAAGACTTTTGCCTTGCCCTACGGTACGCTGAATGATCCCTGTAAGCATAGGAACGGTTGCGGTTCTTACGCTACCATCAGGAAGTCCCAACGGAGACATGGATATTCCGACAGCCTCATTTACCATCTTTGTAACCTGAATTGGATTTCGATAATTCTCATCCATAGAAAATTGCTTTATGTCAGAAGGGAGGAATTCCCATTCTCGCACACCAGCTGCACTCACCAAATTCTGATTTAGATCGCCAAAAATATTCCACTTAGCATTAGGATATAGCATAAACAGAAGATTATAGTCCCCTCGCGAGATGTTCTGGCCTTCATCAAGAAAGAAGAGACGATCAGATTTTCTCTCAACAGCTCCAAACACCAATAAAAATATGTATAACATGAAATAAAAATCACGACGATACGCAATTCGCATAGTGCTCGTCCGATTTGTCACATGGTACTTCTTTTGCAACTCTTCAATTCTCGGTCCTACAATTTCGCGATATAGTTTTGTCACATAATCATTGAGATTTTCTTGAAATGTCTTTACCATCTCGCTCCCTTCAGCCTTCCTAACCGCAATCTGAAGACGCTCGATTTCCTTTTCAAACGCCGTTAGTCTTCCCTGATAAGACTCCGCTCTTTGAATTTCACGGGCGAGGTTCTTTCGTTGTTCCAAAAGGATCTTGGACATCTCTTTGATGTGTTCCATAAATGTTACAGGATCCGTATCGGGGCGATCAGCAATTTGTTGGAACTCCGCTTTTATAACGCCCAATGTCAGTTCGTTATATTCCACTCTGTCTATATATTCATCGTAGATAGTACCACAGGGGGAATACGCCTTAAGCTGATCCTTAAAATGATCTGTAGAAATTTTATATTGCGCGGTGCGGTTATACTCTTCAAGAGCGTCCAATTCTCTCTGAACCGCTTTCCTGCGCTGTTGAAAATCTCTTTCTATATCATCTATTGTCTTTTGAACGGCAACATACTGTGCAAGTAATTCCTCAAGACGCGTCCACTGCTCCCCGCCATGGGAGGCAAGCCATTCGTCGATAGAATTCAAACGATTTCTCAACTCCGGCAAATTCTGTTGAAGTTCATCATATTCCGTCTTTGCCTTTTCATAATTTTGCTGCTCTTCTTCAAGACGTACATTTAACTCAGAATCGCTTTTCCCTCTTGGGATGCTGCGAAGCATGCCGATTTTAGAGTGTAGCGGTATTTCTTTATATCTGCCTATATCCTTAATCAAGCCTTTCCGCATTGCATACTCCGTTGCTGCAGAAACATCAGCGCTTATGCGGGCTTTTACTTCAGTGAGAATGTCTTTGGTAAACTGTTCTGAATACACATCGATCAAATATTCCGATGGTAACATCTGTTCGCTAGAAACCACATATAGTCGCTTGCTGATAATACGCTGCTCTCGGAGGATTGAAAAATAAAAATCCTCCAACGTATCATTTTTTACATCATCAATCGCTAAGTCTTTAGCCAACGGGCGGAATTGTCTCCTCATCATCGTATTGGGTGAAATGATGCGGACATTGTTCCAATTCACCTGCTTGCCGCCATCTCTGAAATATGCCAATCTGTGGAAAAGCATTTGTGTTTTCCCAGATCCTGCACATCCTTGAACCAGAATACTCTGACTCACAGGCTGCCGAATAATCTCATTTTGCTTTTTCTGAATCGTCGAAATAATATTCCGCATAGACGCTTGTTCGCGGCTTGATTCCAGAACCGCTCTCAAAAACTCATCACCAATATACTCTTCGGTAGGCTCATCGCGTTTTTGAAGTCTATCATCAAATGCTGTCTTCACCGACTCGAGTACTCCGTTTTGAATAATGATTTGTCTACGGAGGCGTACATAGTAGCTATACTGGTCTGACTTGAATTGATTAACCGAGTCTTGGTATGCGTTTAACAGCATTCTCTTTTGTGCCGTGCTGTCGTCTGCCCAGTTGATAATAATCCTTCCATCATCACACTCATGATACTGCCTTCCAAGGTAAATAAGATATTCTTTTGTCTTCTTTTTTTCCTCAATCGCGAGGTCAAAACGAGCCTCATAGGGAGCTTTTCTCAGTTGATTCAGTGCAGCAATCTCATGTTCAGCTTTTTTACGCATTTCAACGCCGTCAGACGCTATCATCCATGCGTCATGATCTTCAATATCACGAATTCCCTGCATCATACGGTTTCCTTGAGATATCTTCTTTTTCTGCCCCTCTATTTTGTTTATTATTTCTGCATGTAAAGACGAGAGGGCAGTCTGCTCCTCCTGAAAATCCTGATTAAGCACTTTCATTTGATTTCCCCCGTTTAAAGATTTTTTCGCGACTCGGCACTAACTTACATAGGTCACCCGCTGCGCGGGTGAAGACACGATTCGCTTTCTCTTGTCAGAGTTTTTTCTACGAGATCAATTCGAGCATCCCCCTCGCCTCACTCATCCATATAGATGGAGAACGGCACGCGGTAATCCTCTGTCACAGCCCTTGTGCGGCGGGCTTCTGTTGCGTCCTTCGGGGGCGGTGGCAGCTCGTCTACATAGGCATGAAACACCTTTCCGTAGTCCATCAAGCGCGCGATCGTTTCATTTTTGAAACGGGACACATACCCGATCTCACGGTCATCCGGCGTGTAGACGGAGATCGCCCATTTGTCATGCTCATTGTTGGTATCCCGGAAAAGCCGCAGCTCTGTCCCCGGCGTTAGCGACTTCAGAATCTCCTGACCGTCTTCCTGCGAGTCCAAATGAAAATACATTCCGGCAACAGCCGTTTTCAACACGAGGATCGTCCGCGCCTTGCGCTGGAATGCATCTCTATCGAAAAAGCCGGTGCGCAAGCTCTGTCCCTGCTGCTGCATCTGTATCTCAGCCATGTGTCTGTCTCCCCATCAGTTCCGTGATCCTTCGTTCCAGCTCAGATCGTTCTTCTTCGCAGCGTTTGATTCTGAGTTGCAGTTCCATCAGATACTCCTTTGTTTTGGCGGGATCGCTCAGTGTTGCCTGCGCGTTAAAGGGGAAGCCCCTGCGGATGGCGTCGATCTCAGCGAGGACTGTCTCCCGCTGCGATTCGTAGGACTGTAAGGCGTTGTATATGACATGGTCTTCCTCGCGGGGGGCAAAGCAGCTGTACAGCTCCTTCGCCAGCGTATAGTCTGTTGCCAGGCCCTCCGCCACGGAGCGGAACAGCTCCCGCTGTTTCTCGGCGGCGTCATTCTGCTGCACGGATGAAGGAAGAAACACGCCATCCATATTCATCGGCGCGAGCAGCATATCGTAAATGAGCTGCATGGCTGCCGCATCCTGCATCTTGTAAGCCTCCAGCGCCTTTTGATAGAGTTCCCGCTGCACATCCGAGATGTCCGGATTCATCGCAGGCTGGAAGTTCCGAATGATCTCGCGATACTGGTTTTGCAGCGTTTCGGCCTGTTCTTCCGTGAGCTGCGGAAGTTCGTTGAGCGTCAGATCTGCCTGCTCCATCGAAGCGATCTTCTCATCCTTTTCCGTTTCCAGCTGCGCCTCGATCGCTGCGAGATCCACCGGCTCCCGCCGGTTCAGCGCGATTTGGATCAGTTCCGCCTTCCGTCGGAGCAGCGCTACCTCCAGTTCCGCCTGAAGGACGCCTTCCTCCACCGTGCCGATGGCATCCATATACCGCTTACGGAGAGGAGGCGCTTCCACATAGAGCAGGTGGTCTCTCTTTTCATAGGCTGAGATCAGCGCCATGCGGCTGGCTGCAACCTCGCGGATGAGCCAGTCACCGAAGGATTGCATCCGCATTACACGCCACCTCCGATCGCCGCAAGAATATCCGCTTCCGTCAGGTTTTCAAGATCTGCGTCCATAATTTGAGACTTCATAGCGATTCGGTTTGCCTGTGCGTTGATCGCCTTTTCAAAGAAGTTGCGCGCGGTTCTTGCGTTGCCGAAATGCTCGTCGCGTGTGTCATAGAGCGCGTCAAATTTCTCCCGGATCCGCATTTCCGCATCAGGCTCCAGACGGTATCCGTTTTTCTCGCAGAAACGGGTGAAGATGGAGAGAAGTTCTTCGCCGCAATAGTCCGGAAATTCAAAATACTTGCTGAATCGGGAGGAGAGTCCGGGGTTGGACTCGATGAATTTGTGCATCAGTTCCGTGTAACCCGCCACGATGACCACCAACTCATCGCGGTGATCCTCCATGGCTTTCAGGATGGTCTCAATGGCCTCTTTTCCGTAGCTGTCTTCGGTGTCGCCTGCCAGAGAATAGGCTTCGTCGATGAATAAAACGCCGCCCATTGCCTGCTGGATGACCTTCTGCGTCTTGATGGCGGTCTGACCAAGATAACCTGCCACCAGTGCGCTGCGGTCGGTCTCCACCAGCTGCCCCTGGGGCAGGATCCCCATATGATAGTACAGCTTTGCAACAAGTCTTGCCACCGTGGTCTTGCCGGTACCGGGATTTCCGGTAAAGGCCAGATGATAGGAGATGGTCGGCACCTTCATGCCGCGCTGCTCGCGGATCTTTGCCACCTTGATGAAATTCATCAGACTGTGAACGTCCTGCTTTACGTTTTCAAGCCCCACCAGTCCGTCCAGTTCCGCAAGAAGGCTCTCCATGGTCTCGTCCTCTTTTGCCGCGGCAGGGGACGTTACCGCCGCCTGTTCTGCCGGTTTGTCAAGTTCAATGTTCTCCTCCGTCTGCATCGGACCGCCGCCCTCCTTCGCGTCCACATGGATGGTAATATTCACCGGAATGTTGACCTCGGCGGGAGAGGGAGAGGCGGAAGATGCCGCTTCCTGCGGTGTCATCGTCCTTTCCGCTGCCCGTGCCAGCGCGTCGTTTTGAAGATAGCTCTCCTCGTTTCGCTCGGTCACCTGTGCATCCGTATTCGGCAGCTCCTGCACGGCCGCGCCGTGCGCGGCGGCATACTGCGCGAGGTCCTGCGTCATGCTGGAAAGGCAGCTTGCTTCCTCTATCGTGAAGTCACCGTTGATCAGTGCTGCGGCTACCAGCAGGTCATTGAGCATCCGCAGGACATTGGAAGCATGGCTGCTGCCGCTCTCCGCGTCCAGCGCGACAAGCTCCTGAAAGAACTGCGGAACGCGCAGTTTGCGCTCCGGCTCGCCGCAGCAGCCAAGGGCGGACATGATCTGCTCTATGGTATAGCTTTGGCCGGATACGGCGCTCAACAATTCAGAATACGCAGGTGCGTACAGCACGTTGCCGCTCCATATTTTTAGCGCTGTTGCCATAAAATACCGCAGCAGCTCTTCATCGCTCAGCTTGCCGGCAAGCACGTTTTGGATCTCCTGACGCAGCCTGCCGTATTCCATTTTGATCTCATTGCACTTTTCCATTGGTACATTCCTCGTTTCGGCAAGAAAGTATCATCCTTTGTCTTCATTATACGTCTTTTATATTTGTTTGCAATCTGTTTCGTATTTGTGAACCTTTTTCTGCGGTTTCTTTCAAATTAGATCTGTGCGGGGTATGATCCCCAATCATTTTGCAGGCTGCTGCTCTGCCTCACATACCGCAGAATCGACAGAAATCCCATACAGACAGACACCTCTGGCCGCATCAACCGGACCATATAAAATAGCTCATGTGAAAAGAAAAATCAGTAGTCGGAAAACCGACTACTGACGAGACTCCTATCGGGGATGGCAGAGTTTGAACCCGCACACCCTTGCAAACCAGCGGATTTTAAGTTAGTGTCGCTCCGCTCCGTCTCTGTTTTTTGACCGGCACGCCTTGATGGCCTTTCCGCTCCTGATTTTCTCATCTCTACTTACTCCCCATTCCAGACATACGCCGTATACCGTCCGCCGCTGAGCTTGATGATCTCGCCGGATTTCAGCAGCTCTGCCAGCGCGCGCTGGACGGTGATCTGACTGATATCCGGGCATTTGGCCATGATCTCACTCTTGGTGATCTTGCCGAGGTGGTTTTTGATGATCTCGCGCACCCGTTCTGGCTTGGAAAGCCCTTTGGTGGTCAGCAGCTCGATTCGGCTCTCAAAATCCCGATAAGCCGCCGCCAGAACGCCCAGCATATAGGTCACGAAGGGCGCATAATCGTTCGTCCCCTCGTGCCAGTTGTAGGAGCTGGCTTGCAGGGCTTCATAATAGGTCTCCTTGGTGTCGGAGATCAGCTTTTCGATGCTGATATATTTGCCGACAAGATAGCCGGAGCGGTACAAAAGCAGCAGCGTCATGAGCCTGCTCATGCGGCCGTTGCCGTCGTTGAAGGGATGGATGCAGAGAAAGTCCAGAATAAAAATTGGGATCAGCAGCAGCGGGTCAAGCTCGGCGTCCTGCGCGGCCGTGTGGAAGGCGTCGCAAAGTGCCGCCATAGCCCCCGGCGTTTCCCACGCGGAGACAGGCTCGAACCGGACGATCTTCCGGCCGTCCGACAATTCCTCGGCAATCACATTGTCCGAATTTTTGAAGCTGCCGCCGATGGACTTGCCGCTGTACTTGTACAGATCCCGATGCAGCTGCAAAATGACCGTCGGCTTTGGCGGGATATAGTCGTGGCTCTCGTGGATCGTCGCCAGCACGTCGCGGTATCCGGCAATCTCTTTTTCGCTGCGGCTCTGGGGCATGGTCTTTTCGCGGACAATCTTTTTCAAGCGGTCGTCTGTTGTGATGATGCCCTCGATGCGGTTGGACGCTTCGGTGCTCTGGATCTTTGCAACCTCCAAGAGGTTGGACAGCGCATCCGCTTTGGCCTCGATAAAGAGGTTCTGCTGCCCCTTGTACTCGTGAATCTGCGTCAGATACGCCACGACCTCCGGCGTCAGGAGCTTTTGATATTCTGCTTTGAAGTTGAAATCTCTCATTCAAATTCCTCATTCGGCGTTCAATTTCATCAAATACCATTTAATGATGCAATTACAGTATATCCGTGAATTGCATCATCGTCAATCTTAATTTTGTCATTTCTTGCGCGATGATAAAATTGAGATTGACGGCAAAAAGGCAGTCCGCTCCTCATCAGCACGGACTGCCTTTTGCATTTTCAGAGCAGGCATGACAAGCTGCCTTTTGCAGTTTGTATATGCACCTGCGAGGAAAATGAGGGATTGCAAAGGGAACATCTCTTTGCCGCGGGGTTTCCAATAGGGGCGCGCAGCATCCCTGTTGGCACACGATTTTGCTTCGCAAAGTCTAGTGTGTTATACCTTTGCTTCCGGCTGACGCGGAAAAGGGGTTGGCGGCGTACTCTGCGGTGTGGCAGAGTGTGGCGACAAACGCTTTTTCGCGACAGGAGGACAGGCGGATTTTGTGACATCAAGGTGACACAAATGCAGGATTTTTGAGAAACAAAATCCGACTGGCTGGAAAAGGAAGCAAAGGTATATAAAACCCCTCGTCTCGCCGCAGCGTTGCGCGCTAGAACCACCACGGCAACTCCAGCCAGAGGTTGTCCATCGCCTCGTCCTCCAACTTCTTTGCCCTGTTCTCGCTGAGATGAAAATGAATCGCTGTGCCGATCAGCGTGTGCTCGATATCATCTGTGAAACCGAAGCGATACAGAAGATACGTCTGCTCCCGCGGCTCCAGCTTGTCCAGTGCCGCATAAAGCTCCCACAGGTTTTCCGCTTTGATGAAGGCTTGCTCCGGAGGCAGGGCATACGGATCGGCAATCGCCTCAATCCGCAGCAGCCGCTCATCGCTGGGTAGAATCTCATCGAGGTACACTCGCTCAAGGCCAAGGCCTTCCACACCGTCTTTCACTTTTACAGTTGCCATGCGATGCTCGAAAGACATCTGCGCTGTATGTACGAGGTCGAGCATGGCGTTCTTGATGGCAGGTGCGGCATAGGTCAGGAACTTGAGCTTCCGCGCCGGATCAAAGCCGTCAACGGCACGCAGCAGGCCGATGCTGCCCTCCTGCACCAGATCATCCACGTCGATGTTCAGGTCACTGCCCTCCAGCGACGAACTTCGGTATATGAGGTCAGCTGTCTGAACGATGAAACCCATATTCTTTTCAACAAGAATCTCCCGCGCGGCCTCATCGCCCTTCTGAGCCAGAGCGTAAAGCTGCTCATTGGTCATGCTGGCCGGATTCATCGCTTGCCGCCGTGCCGGTCATGGAGAGGAACAGCCTTCTGACCTGCGCCGTGTCAACACCGGGCAGATGGGAAACGGAGGCCGCCACCGCGTCCGCAATCTGTTCCTTTGTGATTTTCCGGTTCAGCTTTTGACCGCCCTTGGTCAGTTCCGCATAGATGCTCTTCATCGCCTGCGCCGTGAGCTGGCGCGTGGGCGGCATCTCCGCCTCGGCTTCCTTTTTCACGGCGCGGACAGCCTTCATGAAAGAATTTTGGATGGAACTCAGATCCGCCTGATCGATTGGCGTCCGTAGGCTTTTAACTTCATCCGCGGCCTGCGGCACTGTGCCCAGCATGGACGAAACCATCGAATAAAGCTGATTCTGCGCGGCAAATCCGGAGGTCAGCTCGTTGTCCAGATATCGGGCGATCTGGTATGTGGTATCGGCAAACTGTGGATTTTCCAGAAGGTAGCTGACGATTTTAGGGTTGACCTTCTGCGTGTAGAGATTCCGCGCCGCTTCAACCGAAAGACCCAGCTCTGAGATGTCGTAGTTTTTGCGATCCGGCTCGTCCACCTCGCCCAGCAGGAAGTCAGTGGACACCTCAAACGCACGGGCGATGCGGATGATATTTTCGTCACCCAGCTTGTCCGTCTTGCCGCTGATGAAGCGGCTCAGCGAGCTTTCCGAACAGCCGATTCTTGCGGCAAGCTCGGCCTGCGTGACCTTCCGCTCCTTCAACAGATCCCAAATGCGGTCACGGACAGCCGCAGGGAGAAATACCGATTCGTTGCTCATGAACATATCGCCTCCGATTCCAGTAAAAATAATGCACCAAGCAGATATTGTAAATTCAGTATAGCACATACTCCGCTCTTAATCTAGTACAAATGTTCTATAATTGTTTTGCGAAATGACTTGAATATCCTCTCGACAAAAGCCTCCTGTTCTCTTGCATTTTTGCAAGAAAACAGGAGGCTTTTGCTATTTGCTTGCATAAGTGCCTGATTTCGTCGGTCTAAGACCTTTTCTCCGTATATTCAGGTGACAAGGAAAACTTGTCAGAAAATCTGAAAGGAGAAAATGCCTATGAACCTATTTGATACCGTGAAGGCCGCCGTTACCCCGCGCATGGCGGCGGAACGGTACGGGCTGCCAATCCAGCAAGGCAACATGGTCTGTTGCCCCTTCCACGCCGACCGCACGCCCAGCATGAAGCTGAACGAGGATTACTTTTACTGCTTCGGCTGCGGGGCAAGCGGCGATGTGATCGACCTTGCGGCAAGGCTGTTCGGCCTGAGCGGCTATGAGGCGGCGAAGAAGCTGGCGGCGGACTTCGGCATCACCGAGCAGAAGCCGTCCATTCTCGCAAGGCTACAGCGCGGGAAATCGCAGGTGAAAACCGAGCGGCACTGCTTCCGCGTGCTGGGGGATTACCTGCAAATCTTGCAGGACTGGAAGACGAATTGTGCCCCGCAATCGCCGGAGGATGCCATCGACCCGCGCTATGCGGAAGGCTGCCATATGCTGGAGCGCATCGGGAATATGCTGGACATTCTGGCCTGCGGCACGCCGCAGGAACGCGCCGAGGTGGTGGCCGACTTGCAGAAGGACGAGCGGCTCATGCGGATGGAGGCGCGAAACCGGCAGATCAGGGAGGACGAACATGGAACGAAATGAACCGCCGCGCTGGATTCAGGATAAGCACTTCAATGAAGTCCTGTTCTGCGAGGACTTTCTATCGGCGCACCCGATGGTCTGCGTGGACGGCAGCTTCTTCACCGTGGAGGGCCGCGTCACGGACGAAGAGGGCATTCGCAAGCAGATCTATGAGATGCTGCGCCCGCATTTTACGAGCGGCACGGCTCGCCGCGCCACCACTCTTCTGGAAACGCTCAGGCTGGAGGCCTACACGCCGGAGCTGCCCATTCAGGAGGATCGCATCCACGTTGCCAACGGCACGCTGTTTCTCAATGGCGAGTTTCGTGTCGAAAAAGAATTTTGCCGCAACCGGCTTCCCATCCAATATGACCCGAGCGCACCGCAGCCAGTGACATGGCTGCGGTTTTTGTCTGACCTGCTGGAAGCGGAGGACATTCTGACCTTGCAGGAATACCTCGGCTACTGTCTGATCCCGACAAACCGCGGGCAGGCGATGATGCTGCTCAAGGGCAACGGCGGCGAGGGCAAGAGCCGCATCGGCGTGGTGATGCAGAAGCTGCTCGGCAGCAACCTGAAAAACGGCAGCATCGCCAAGGTAGAGCGCAGCCCCTTCGCCAGAGCCGATCTGGAGCACGAGCTTTTGATGGTGGATGACGATATGAAGCTGGAGGCGCTGCAATCCACGCACTATCTCAAGTCCCTCATCACCGCCGAAATGCCGATGGACTTGGAGCGCAAGGGCGAGCAGAGCTATCAGGGCAAGATGTACGTCCGGTTTCTGGCCTTTTCCAACGGCGATCTGGAATCGCTCTACGACCACTCGGACGGCTTTTACCGCCGCCAGCTCATTTTGTCGGTGAAGAAGAAGCCGCCGAACCGGGAGGATGACCCCTTTCTCGCGGACAAGCTCTGCGGCGAGATCGAGGGCATCTTCCTCTGGTGTCTCGAAGGCCTGCGGCGCTTGCAAGGAAACAGCTTCCGCTTCACGGAGAGCGCGCGGACGAAGGCCAACCGCGAGGACGCGCGCCGCGAAGCCGACAATGTGCTGCTGTTCCTGCGCTCCGAGGGCTACATCCGCTTGAAGGCCGACAGCGCCATCCCGTCCGCCGCGCTGTACGGTATCTATTGTATGTGGTGCAGCGACAACGCCTACAAGCCGCGCTCCGCGCGGACGGTGAGCATGACCCTCAAAAAGCACGCCGACGAGTTTGGCTTAGAGCATGACAATCACATCCAGAATGCCCTCGGCAAGCGGGTCAACGGCTTCTGGGGCATTGAGGCGCTGGTCGCGCCGCCGGTTGTATGAGCTCAGACACGAAATTCTCCATCCCATCCATCCCAAGCATCCCAAAAACCCGGATGGATGGGATGGATGGGATAGATGTTTTCAAGTTCAGCTGTGAAGGAGGATGCAATGGGAAGAATCTATTATAAGGAACTACCGCTGTTTCACTTGTATGACAGCGATTTGACCGGCACGCAGAAGCTGCTGATGACGCTGCTTCTGGTGGCTCGGTACGATATTTACGACTTGAGCTGCCTTGCGCGGATGCGTCCGGAGGACGTGACCGCCGATCTGGCGGAGCTGAAACGGAAGGGGTATCTGCAAGGCAGGTGAAAATCGGAAAGAAATTTGCGCGGCGGCGAAAGGATTTCGCGAAACCGCGCTGCTCGGAACCGCGCACCGGCTTCACGGATGCGCGTGGTGCTGTACGGTTTAGAGCGAAGTCACGCGGCTTTGAAAAGTCGATCCCCCTCGCTTACGAAGAGGGCATCGACCGCCTCGTTTCCAGCGGATTTCGGGAAAACAGAATATTACACCAAACAGCGAAGCAGGTTTTCGGAAACGCAAACCCGCTTCGCTGTTTTCATCACAAGAATTTGGGAGGTTTTTATGAGCATCAGAAATGAGATCAAGGCGCAGATCGTCCGCGCCGGTTTTACCATGCAGGAGGTCGTTGACCGACTGGCCGAGGAATACGGCTGGAGCGACAGCGTCTCCAATCTGTCCGCAAAGCTGCAAAGGGAGAGCATCCGCTATAAGGAGGTCGTGGAGCTGGCCGACGTGCTGGACTGCGATATCGTATGGGTGAAGCGAGGTCAATGCCGATGAAAGCACAGTACGCCATTCTCCGCTTTGCCAAGTACAAGGGGCCGGAAATCGGCCATATCGAGGCTCACAACGAGCGTACCAAGGAGAAATACGCCAGCAATCCCGACGTGGACACGTCCCGCAGTCACCTGAATTTCCATCTAGTGACGCCCCAACGCAAGTATCGCGCCGAGGCGGAAAAGCAGATTGCGGAGGTTGGCTGCCGCACGCGGTCAGACAGCGTGCGCGTGGTGGAGGCGCTGGTGACGGCCAGCCCGGAGTTCTTCAAGGGCAAGAAAAAGGGCGAAATCAAAGCCTACTTTCAGGAGGCGCTGGGCTTTATCCAAGAGCATCAAGACCCGAAAACCATCATCTCCGCCGTGGTGCATATGGACGAGAAAACGCCCCATATGCACCTTTGCTTCGTCCCGTTGACAGCGGACGGGCGGCTCAGCGCCAAGGAGATCGTCGGTAACAAGAAGAAGCTGACGCAGTGGCAGGACAGGTTCTGGAAGCACATGGTCGGGAAATATCCCGATCTGGAACGCGGCGAGAGCGCCAGTGAAACCGGGCGCGACCATATCCCGCCGCGGCTGTTCAAGGAGGCCGTCCATCTGAACCGGATGAAGGAGCAGATCATGGCGATCCTGAACGACACCAATCCGTTCAACAAAAAGGCCAAGCTGGACGAGCTGGAAGCGCTGCTGGGCAAATACGTTCCCGGCGCGGAGGCTCTGCGGACGAAGCTCAAGAAGTACGACGCAGCCTACAAGGCGCTGACCGCCGAGAACGCAGCGCTCGAAAAGCAGCTGGGCGCTGTCTCCAAGGAAAGCGTCCTGAAAAAACTGGAAATCAACGAAAAGCTCCGGGAGCTGGACGAGCTGCACCGCATGGTGGACGTCTTGCCTCCGGAGATTTTGCAGGCGGCGAAGCAGGTGGCCGCGCATAAGCCGCAGGAAAGATGAGGAAACTAAGGATGATGAAGGAGGCTGGTTCTATTTGGAGATGAACGTCAGGGACGATCAGAAGCTTGTTGAAATCTGGCTGACGAATGCAGAAAAAATTGACCCCGTCCTGCGGGAGGGGCTGAAAGAGATCTACGCCAAGTACAAGACGAAGAAATACATGGTCGCCGTGTTCGAGTCCGGCAAGGGCGATCTTTACGAGAACACGCGGGATCTGCTGCTCTTCAACCGCCGCCGCAGCGCCGAAAAGGCCGTGCAGCAGGCGAAAAAGCAGCGTGCCATGGGCATGGAGCGATGAGCAGCGGGCGGAAGGGAACAATCCCTTCCGCCCGTTTTCTTTTTTGCCTGAATTTAATCCAAAATGTCGTACCGTTTCATCAGTTCGATGCGCTCCTTGGCGAGCTTGATGGAGCCAGAGGCGCTGTTGTCTGCGCCGGACTGCTTCTCACTGGCGTAGTGCGCAATGCGCTGCGCCCATGCAACCGGCAGCAGGTACGGGCGCTTTTTGAGGTACGGGTAGCGCCGCTCCAGATACTCGCGCTTGGGGAACACCGTCCACAGGACGCCGCTCTTCTCCCCCGTCTGGCTGGCCTTCACGGCGTTCAGCGTGACGGTGGAGGAATGGAGGCGCGTTAGGTCGTTGGAGCCGTACACGCCGCCGCAGAGGCTGTCGTGCAGCAGCGGCTCCACGTCTAGGGAAGCATCCCACGGCGCGGGCAGGTCAAAGTCAATACCGAGATAGTCTTTGGTAATGCGAAACACCGCTGCGGCAAAGGTCGCCGCGTGGACGCTCTCGCACTGCTCGTGCAGGCGCTGCCAGTCGATCTCTGAGTGATACGCCCGCGCCCACAGGCCGATGTCGCAAAACTGCCGCAGCCCGATGCCGCTGCGGACGAAGTGCTTGTAGGCGTGCAGAAGCAGGTACAGCAGGTGCTCGTGGGGTGGCATGGTGAGAAAGCCGTCCATCTCGACGAGATTGAGGTCGGCAAAGAAGTGGTTCAGCTCGTCGTGGGCATCCTCAGAAGAATCGAATAAGTGTCGGTGCAGTTCGATGTAAAGTGGGCTGTCGCTTTTTGTGCAAGATACCTCGTCCGCTGTGGCAAACTCGTCAGCGGGCGTATCGGTGGTCAAACCGTTTGCAAGAAGCTGCTCATGGCAGGCCATGAACTCCGCATCAGGAATGTAGAGGTCATCATCCGCGCTGATACGGTAATCCTTGAGCGGATACAGGCGGCTGCAAAGCTGGCCCTTGACCACGATGGGGTGCAGTCCTGCGGCGCGGAGTTTGTGATAGAGGTCAGCAAACTCCGCCGAGCGCACGGTCTGATTCAGCACCTGCCCGATGACTTGCTGCTTGGTCACAGCGAACAGCGCAGCGTTTTCCTTGGCAACAGGCATCTTGCGGACGGTCTCGAAGAGGATCGGCAGCAGCTTCTGCTGCCCCGCCAGCGCGAAAACGGCAGGCCAGTCCACGCTTTCAGCGGTGACTTCCCCGCCGGAAACGGCAGCCTTGGCGATATGAAGAAATTGTCTCTCCGTGGCGGTCAGGGTCATGTTCGTGTGTCAAGCCCTTTCTTTGTGTTTTTCGATGGCGTGAGCGATGAGCAGCGATGTAGAGCCGATAAACGCGCCCAACGTGTTGCAGATCACGTCGTCCACCTCCGCCATGCCGAGAGCGTAGCGGTACTGGGCACACTCGATTCCCGCGCTGAGCGCACAGCCGATGAGCGTTGTGAGGATGATTCTGCCCCAACGGTGCCACTTTCGCGGCAGGGCGTTGGAAAGCGTCAGCCCCAGCGGGAAGAAGAGGAAGACGTTCATCAGCATCTCGCGGTAGAGTTCGGGCTGCTGCCGCGCGGCGGTCAGGGAGGCAAAGGGGGCGAGGATCAGACCGGTGCCGCCCTCGGCGCGGCTGAATAAGGTCGCGTAGAGGATGGCGGCGGTTATCAGGAGCACCAGCACAAGGTTCCCACACCGCCAGCGCCTCGCCCCCACGCGGGCAGGCAGCGCACCCCAAGCGGCAAGAGCCAGCGCCATAAAGGTGATGATGCCGATGAACGAACGGGTGTAGATGTAGTGAAGCATGTTAATCAACTTCTGCTCGCGATTTTTCGACTGATACGCTTCATGTATCCCAGAATAATCTGGAACTCAGCACGTCTTTTAAACAGGATAAAAAAGAAAATATTGGGAAGTAGTGCACATATACCCATCTCAATCGCAAATGCAAGAATTGGGTTCTTTAAGGTAATGCTACGGGCAATGGCAAAGCAGAGTGTCCCTACAGCTAAAGTGCATAGGCCATAAAGCAAATATGTTGCAAAGTAATATCTTAGCTTCTGCCCAAACATCGTCTTATGGATAATGTATGGGTCATACCAAAAATAGACACACAATCTGCTGATGATAGTTCCAAGCAAAATACCGGAAATTCCAAGCGGATAGGCCAATATGATCGATACTGCCAAGTTGATCATAGCTGCAATAAGCGGACGGTATTTCCCCACCTTAAATAGGCCTGTAACCTCTCTGTAAGTCGTAGAAGCATACTGAACGCCCGCAGTGTAGTAATTGACAATAATAATAAAAACCGTCCAACTCGGGAGCAAATAGTCTTCACCGATCCACAGAGCAATAAACGGGTTCAGTAATACGCCCAGACAAATACCGGTAAAACCGTACAGCCAAAACGAAGCAAAGAAAAGGTTGTAAAACATCTTCTCATTCGCTTCTTTGCTCTCTGTAGCATTGTAGTTACCGATGCTGGCCGTCATCGAGTAGAAAATATAGCTTAAGAACGTCCGAATTACGTCCACAATATAGACGTAGTTGGAGTATAGACCAACAGATGCCAATCCTTGGAATTTAGAAATCAGGATATTGTCCGTACTGCTGATGATCGTCCCACTTATCTTATAGAGGAAGAGCGATTTTACATTTTCCTTCAACGCCTGTTTCTGCTCAAGAGAGATTTCTCCGGCGCTGGAATCCGTTAGGAATGGGAATTTCTTATTGGTTACTCTCGCGATCCACGCATTTTCAGCAAGTTGAAGAGCAATAATGCAGATGAGTGTTGGGATATAAGCATGGAAGAAAAAAAGAACAACCATTTCTCCCAGATTCCTCAACACCATAAAAATCGAGTGATACAGGGAGTTGATTCTATTCTGCTGGCTGGCCGTCAGGAGGGATTGCTTATATGAAAAAAGATAGGAGCTTGCGGACTGCGTCAGGAAAAGGAAATAAATGACGTATATGCTCTCTGGTATTGTAACCGTTCCTTTGATCAGATGTGGTAAAAACGGCATCAGGATACAGCCGAACACAAATACAGTTGCTCCAACCGCTCTATATACGCGCTTATATACGCGCATATAGCCTTTAACAGCAACCATATCCCCTTCTGCAAGCGGTTTATATAAGCTATAGATGATAGCTGTATCAAATCCCAAGTTTGCAAGGGAAAGCAGTGAAAGTACATTGGTGAATAGTCCTGACACTCCAAGATACTCTTTCCCCAGCAATGCAATAAACATCCAACGGGTAAAAAAGCCCATTAAGATGCTGAGCATCTGGCTTCCTACGCCAAAGGCCATATTTTTTAGAGAATTCGATGTGCGGGACGTATCCATAGTTATCCTCTTCTGATGATACCTTTCAGCTTTCTTTTAACGATAGAGAAAAAGTTTTCCCGATAGTAACGCCAAAGGCACTCTCTTTTCTCCTTTTCAAAATTAAACAGTGTTAAATAATCCGCTGTTTCCTTATCAGGTAACTCGTTGTAGTTTTGAGCCATGCGCGCAATAATATCCCGCCAAAAGACAATGTGGTCTTTATCAAGTTCCTTAACATTATCCCTCAAAAAAGCAGCTAGTGCTTCGCAAAAGTTCCCCTCAACATGAAACCCAAAGTCGTTTACGTTGCCGCCTTCTGCAACGATCCCTATCATTGTGCGAAAGCATTTTTCGCAATGGTTGCAGTTTTCCTCCTTAAATGAACAGACTCTAAGGTTGATTGGTAAGTCAAAGTCCTCTTTCGCTTTAACAATCATCCTGATTTTTTCTTGTCTACTCAATTCGTATGCATCATGAACAACATTGCATGAGGCTACTTTGAATTCGCGGTCAATTCTTGGGTCTGATACGCAATTAACAGCCTGTCCGAATGTATAAGAACTTCCAATATATATTGTTTTTATACGGTAGTAATATGCTACTATGGAGGCTACACCCAAAAATGCCAGCGAATGCTGAAACCCAAACCACCATGAATTATGGAGACGCTTATTCAGATATTTGTTCACAATTTCAGGTCTTATAAATGTTGCAAAGTTAGACTTAATGTATTCCGTTTGTAAATGATTTTCTTCTGCAAATTTGTTGATTGCAGAGATATCTGCTTCAAACACACGGCTCTCTTCGTCCCTATCAACGCACCATCCAAACGTGTCTATCAAAACCGGATTGGAGTCCCTTATTCTCAAAAAAGATGTCGTTGCATCAACACCACCAGTAAAAAGAAGGGCGCTTTCTTTCTCCGCATGATAACCATTATTTACAACCTTTGCCGCAATCAAAGAACCGCCGAAACTATAGTTGCGATACATTTCTTGAAATCCGCGCTTAATCTTCGGCAAGCATTCATAAAACTGTTGATCTACCTCTTCAATCCAAATAAGGCAATCGAACAACCACGCAAACTGCATAATATTAGAAAGGACAGGGACTGCCAAAACACTTTTAGGGATATTAGAAATATCAAATCCAAACTCCGCAAACATTTCACAGCCTGGAGAAAAATAACGAACTAAGCCCTCCGATACATCTAAATGATATGTAACGCAATTTCTATCGGCTTTAATTTCTTTAATCCAGATGCTTTCCATATACTACCCCTCAAATTGCGCTTTCCAACGGGCGATTTCATTGAATGGAATATTCAGTCTTGTCTCAAATTCGCTGTTGATCAGCGACGGTAGTTCATCCAGCGTGTCCTTTTCAATGGTAATAAGCCCTGTGTCCGCACTGATGCTTCGTGCACGTTCGTCTATTGAAATGATGATTGCCCTCTTCTTGTGCCTCAGTGCATAAATCCCCCCATGAAGACGTGTTCCCACATACTCAATGTTGTTTCGCATGAGAACCGCTTCATAGGCCGCCTTGTGCGGAGGGATTACTTCAATCCCGTCCGTATTAGAAAACATGTTAAAATATGTCTCGTCCTTATCACCCTGAATCCAGAAAGAAACACGGTCGTATTCGCGCTTAAGTGTGTCGATCAACAGTTGATCTCGTGGGTCCGCTTTTGCTTTTGCGGTCAGAGTAAAGACCACGTTATCCGCTTTTTGAGCCGGTATCTGTGCGCAAAAATCAGGTGTCAGTGCCCACATGGTCACGCAACCGGTGTTGATTGCCTTCAAGCCAAGCACATCTTCTACATAGCGTTTGCTGCGCTCATCCCGAACACTGTGATAATAAGAATGGCTGAGTATCTTGCGGTAAAGATGCGTTGTGTAAGCATCGGTATGTTCCCCGGCACCTGCGCCCACACCGATGCAGACCGAGTTTGCCAACGGCTTGCAGTTGAAGATATTCACATTCCACTGCGGATAATGCGTTCGCATATCTTTCGCCAGAATATTGCTGCCGCCAATAAATTTATAATCGCAGGTCGCATAGTTTTGAACGGCAAACGAGTTTCGCCAAATCGCATAACTGTGAAAAGCAGGAACATGCGTGGGCAGATGGAATACAAACATATTGGCTAAAATCGGAGCGAGTTCCTTCTCCACACATTCCATAATTATATTATCGCCAACATTGCTAGTGCCTATCGAAGTATCTAATAGCAGCGCTTTTTTCATACTATTTCCTGATCTCCTTACACATTCTTCGCCATATTCGTCCCAGTTTTGCTCTGATCTGCGTTCTTTTCGACAACCAACTCATCGAATACCAGTGGATCGAGTAGGTGTTCTCCGTTTTTGTCAGTTTGCCTGTTACGCTGTCCAGCGTTTCATCTTTTTAGCCATCTAAAGCAATCTACGCCAAATATTCGATGAAACACTCTGGTGATTCGGGAGCGCAGCCGAACATTTTGCGGCAACCATGATTTATTGAACCAGTGAATTGCCGCAGTGTTATCTGTTCTCCGTAGCACGCCTGTCTCATTTTCAAACGGGCAGAAGAAATCTGATGGATAAAATGTAAACTCTGCAACCGTCTGGAGCTTTCCATTTAGCTCCAATCCATGCGTAAGCATAATATGGGTAATGGACACGCAATTCGTTGTCGTATCTTGAGAGCCATCGTCATTAAGGAAGTGCTTGCCCGTGTAATAGTCCAGTAGTTCGTGAATGATTGGAACTCCTTTTTCAGAGGCCATAATTCCTGTCGGTACACAACGTGTAGACTCAAAGCCAGAGAATGCTTTGCAGGACAAAAACTCTTCCAGCGGGCGCACAACTTCAACGTCCGTGTCCATATAAATGCCACCACATGTATACATCGCATACAGTCTTACGTAATCTGTAACAAACGCGTATTTCTTGCTTGCATAAGCTTCTTCAACATACGGGCAGCAATGGATATCAAAGTTGTCCTCGTTCCACTCGCGGATCTCAAAATCCGGGCAGAACTTGCGCCAGCTGGCGATACACTTTTTGGCAAGCTCTGGCTTTTCGCCGCGGCCAAACCAGCAGTAGTGGATGATTTTGGGGATCATGGGTCTTACCTCACAAGCTTCAAAATTGGCTTACACAGCCATCTGATTCCATAGGATGACGCAAGGGACAGCGTCAGCAAAAGCAGGAAAATAGGGATCGGATACTTGGCACAGAACACAAAGCCGTCAAACAGCACCGTATAAAAGAACATATGGACAAGCCAGATGTTCGTAGAGTGCTCACCAAAGTAGCACAGCACATCAGTTGCCCACTTTGGAATTGGGCAGATGCAGAGCAGTACGATTGTTACGGTAGCTGTGATAAATGCCACAAAAAGCGGCGGCACGATGCCGTGTGCAACGATCATACACACGAAGGTAATTAGCGTAATGATCTGCATGGTTCTTCTCCCAATAGCGGCGGTCTGCTGCCGCAGCAGAGAAATGACCTGCTTTTTGCAAAACAGCATTCCAATCATGTAAGGGAAATAGGAGGCTCCTAACAGCCCGATATGCGTGACGACCCACGACAGGACGGCTGAGTTACACACACCCCAGCCCCAAAAGCGGATGCCATAGCCGGCAGTGTAAAAGCCAAAGGTCAACAGCATCACCAGCCACGCCGGGCAGCGCTCTGCGAATTTTCGGGAAAGCGGCTGCAAAGCGACCAGCAATATGTAGGTATTGGCATACCACCATGCGCCGTTGTAGCTATTCTGTATGGTCAGGCAGTTCAAGGCAAATTTCGTCAAGCTTCCAGGAATCTCCGCGTTTCCGGCAAGCAAGCCAATCAGCGAAAACACCGCCGCAATCACCCAAAAAGGTATGAAAAAGTGCAAGAGATGCTTCCAGCGCTTCTTGATCTCAGCCTCGGATGATTACATATAGTGCGCGTATCCGCTTACAAAGCAGTAAACAGCTACACAAATATCGCCAAACAGCGCAAAGTAGTAAATCAGCGGCGTGCCGCCGATCCACAGCAATGGGGCATATGGCAAGTTTTCCCTCCGGCCAAAGAGATGCAGCATCAACATGGAGAGAATCGCCACACCCTTGAGCATTTTTGAATCGCGCTTTGTAATGTCCATCATTCACTCCATCAGCGCGTAGATCTTCTCGACCTCCGCGCTGTTCGTATAATCTCTCTTTGCGCAGTTCTCCGACAGCTGCTGCATCCGGGCGGGGTCGCGCAGCAGCGCGGCAATTCCGGCAGCGCAGCCTGCATTGTCCATGGGGACGATCACGCCGTCCACCCCGTCCTCCAGCTGGCTGCCGGAGGTAGCATAGTCCGTGATGACGACAGGCTTCCCAAGAAGCTGCGCCTCCCGCACGGTGACGGCCTTGCCCTCATAGCGGGAGGGCTGCACATACAGGTCGCAGACGCGCATATAGGGATAAGGGTTGTCCTTTTTGCCGAGGATGATGATACGTTCCTCCATCCCAGCCTCGTCGATTTTCTGACGGATCAGCGGCTCATCGCCGCCATAGCCGATGAGATACCACTTCACGTCAAGGCCGTCCGCCACCAGACGGCGGCAGATATCCGGCACATTGTCGAAATTCTTCGCCTCGCAGAAGCGGCCAACGGAGAGCAGGGATATTCCGTCGTCCGTGGGCATATCGGTCCGAGGCATTGTCGCCTGCTTGCACGTCAGCTCTCGGGGCAGGATGTTCTCCACTGTCCGGACCTTCTGCGCCAGCTCCGGGAAGACGTTCTGAAAGCTCTCGGACGTATGCTCGGACACGCCGCAGATGGCATCATAGCCCTCCCACATGGCAAGCTCCGCCGAGCGGTCGAAGGTCAGCGCCGTGTAGTCCGTGTGGATCCACGCCGCGTATTTCTTCGCCCTCACCCGCTCCCGTGCAAAATAATGCGGCGTCAGAAAGCTGATGGCAAGATCGTAGGTCTTGCCGGAGATCAGCGGCATAGAGTTCAGCGTGTACTTGTGGCTGTAGGTCAGCGCGGTGACGGACGGTTTGTCACTGGGATGCTGCTTATCAAAGCGCCGTGCCGCAAGCTTTCCTTTCAGCCGCCCGCAAAGCACACAGAGCTGTCCGCTCTTGACGAGCGACGCCATGGGCACTGCCAACGATGCATACTGCGGAATCTCCGGTAGAAGCTTCGCCTTGGGGTTCAGATACGGCATCAGCTCGCCGCTGTGCCGCATCAGAAAGAGGTCAACGTCGTAGCGGTCATAGTCGATGGAATCCAGCAAGCCCAGAAGGCTGCGCTCCACGCCCCCAAGCTCCATCGCTTGGGAAAAGATGAGAATGGATGGTTTTTTCATGACAGATTTGCTCCTTCCAAACTGGCTTTGCAAAAGCAGGCAGTCAGCGGGATTTGAATTCCATCAAGTTATTCTTTGTTGCCTTCTGCGGATGGCCTGCCGTAAATGAGCAGGTACCAGTCCAACTATCATTGGGCTAAACGCCTTTATGTAACTTTTAGGGCCAAGATGCAGCAATCTGCACCCGCACAGGCGAACATATGTAGAATTCACACGATAGATATACTTCCGGCGATTCAGCGCGTTCTGATCGTTACGCATCCGGTAGAGCGGCTGCTGAATATTGCAGCAGCGATAGCCGGCAGCATATAGTTTAATCCAAAGGTTGACATCCTCTACCCTCAGCATTTTTTTATCTACGGTATATCCGCCCACCGCCTCCATGCATTCTTTGCGAAGCATAGCCGGTGCATGGCTGATCGGCGATCCCTCCACCACGTTTACAGACGTTGGAAACTCAGGAAGCACCGTTTGCCCCCATTCACCGTTTTCATCAAACAGAATCATCGGGCTGCTGGTAATTTGAAACTCCGGATGGCTCTCCAACAAGGCAACTTGTTTTTCGAACCGTTCCGGTAAACAATCGTCATCCCCGTCCATCCGGGCAATATAGGTGCCCGTGGCCACCGCCAGACAGTTGTTCAGCGTCTGATTCAGCCCCAGATTGTATTCATTTTGCAGAAGAATAATCCGGCTGTCCTTTGCTGCAAGGCTCTGCGCAACACCATATGTGTTATCTGTAGAGCCGTCATCGCAAAGAATAAGCTCCCAGTTTGAATAAGTCTGATTCTGTATGGCAGCGACCGCCTGCGGTAACGTCTCCGCGCAGTTGTAAATGCCCATCAGGACAGACACCTTAGGATTCATCATCTCGCAGCTCCTCGTAATTATGCTCAAAGTCTATCAAAATCGGATGGTGCTTCCAAACGCGGTCTTCCTCCGGGGGAGGCTGCATGTAATCGCCGTATTCTACACGCAGGGTAGCGTCTGTATCTGCAACACACATATACTGCTTTCCATTAAACTCGATCGTTTTCATGTTCTCGAACAGGTTTGCGGGATAATACTTGCGGCTGCTCCCGATGGTGCTTGGAAACACATATTGCAGGGATTCATCCCCGTTCCAGCTGCGGATTTTCTTCTCTGCACGCTCACGCCGCACGGCATATTTCTCTTTTGGCGCTTTAAGCAAGGCCCTCTCGACCTTGCCGATCGTTCCGCCCGAGCCGCTGGTATGTCCGCGGCTGTAGAGCAGGTTCACGGCGCAGGCAATGTACTGGATCTTCCGCCCTATCTTGCCGGACGGAACCCGATCACCGGGAAAAATATCAACGAATATGCCTTTGTGGTAATGCTTCGTCCGTTCCGCCTCGTCCTGCAGGAAGGTCGTATGATCCTTCCTGATTTTCGTGAAGTTCTGCGTAAAATCCGAGTCAGTCCTTGTGTTTTGCAGGATATAACCTTTTGGCGCGGATTGGTTCCAGACAGCAATCAGCTTTTCATAGTCCTCTCTGGGCATCATTATGTCTATGTCATCATCCCACGGGATAAATCCCTTATGCCTCACAGCGCCGATCAAGGTGCCGTAGGCGAGAGAATACCGCAGGCCGTGCTCCGTGCAGACCTGATGGATCACATCCAATATTTCCTGCTCTGTTGCCCAGATCTGCTGCTGGAGTTGATCTGATGTTTGTGTCATACTCATATATCCTTTCTCTCCCGCAGATAGCTGGACGCATCCTTGAAGAAACTCGCCACAATAATGAGAATGATAATTCCGATGGGAAAGGCCGCAATGATCGATACGGATTGCAGACTGTTCATGGAATTCTCCGAGAATATCAGCGCGATGGGCAGCAGGATGAACACAACCGCCCAGAAGGTACGGATACGTTTATCTGGCTCCTGCTCTGGCTTCAATCTCTTATACGAGTAGCTCGAAACGACCATTGTCAGCGCATCAAATGTGGTGGAATAGAATGCAACCATTGTGACCGCCAGCAGAATCAGGCCGAACTCCGTCAGCGGGAGCGTATCGAATATTTTCATGATTGCCTCGGAGTAATCGCCGCCTGCCGCAATAAAACCGGTAACGTCAAGGCCGTGCTCGAGCTGCTGTGCAAGGCCATAATTGCCAAGGATGATAAACGAGGTAAAGGTGCCCGCAAGGCCCCAGCCGTAACCGCCGAGGATCGTATTGCGAATAGTACGACCCTTGCTGATCACGCCGATAAAAAACGGTGTTGCAACACACCAGACCATCCAATAGGCCCAGTAATAAATCGTCCAGTTCTGCGGGAAGCTCGTTTCCCGCAGCGGATCCATCCATGTTGCCAGTCCGATGAAGTTCTGGGCAAGATTGCCGATTGCGGAAAAACCCGTTTCCAGAATATAGCGCGTCTCTCCGCCGCCAAACAGGACATATGCCAACAGCGCAAAGAAGCAATAACTGCAAATGGCGGCGAGCTTCGCGATTCCTTTCATGCCGAACCAGACCGTAAAGGTGTAGACTGCCGCGATCATCAAAAGGATTGCTATCGTTAACCCGATGCTGTCCTGCAGGCCAAACACACGGCTGATTGCTCTGGAAAGCAGCGGCGTTGCGAGAGAAAACGTCGTCGCTGTGCCCGCAATCAGCGCAAAAATCGCAGTCAGGTCGATCACACGCCCCAAAACTCCATCTACCCTGCTTCCCAGCAACGGGCGACAGGCTTCAGAGAACTTCTGCTTATCACGGCCGCGGATATGGATCATAAAGCCGAATGCAACCGCAAGCACGATATAAAAGCCCCACGCGATAGGTCCCCAGTGGAAAAGCGGGTAAGTGGACGCCCATTCCTGCATGCCGCCCATCATCTCGACCTGCGATTCATTGGCATACAGCGCCCACTCGCACAGCGAATAAAACAGAATATCCGCAGCCATGGTGGATGTAAAAATCATAGTGCCCCACTGAAAAGAACGATACTGCGGCTTTTCACAGTCGCCAAGCTTGATCTTGCCGAATTTGGAAAAGGCTATATAAAGCGTACAGCCTACGATGCCAACGCCGAGCAGTGCATAGTAGAGGCCAAAGTCATCCCCCAGAAAGCCGCGCACCACGCTAAGGACGAGCTTGGAGCCTTCCGGAAAAATCATAAACAGCGCACATACCGTCAGTACAATCGCCAGCGGCACCAGCATAGATACCCAGTCAAGTTCTCTTTTCAGTGTGTCCTTTTTCATAGGTCAATCGAAACCGCCTTTGTAGGATGGATCAGCCTCGCAAAGCTCTGTGAAGCTGTCAATTTCGCGTAGGTCTTCCGCTGAAATGGGGTAAACGCCGAACTGGTACTCATCAGGGTGGCAAAACATTGCAATATCATCCCAGTAAATGCTCCGATTTTCGTTTTGCACAAATTCCAGTTCCAAGTGCTTTCTGAGTCGCTGCCCATCTTCTGCTGTCCAGCGTGACACACTGAAGAGCTGCCAGCCGTGATCGCCGCCTGTGCGGCTGCATTTTGTCACGATCCCATTTTTAACCGTCAGCAGCCATTCGTCTGTTGTGCTGTCCGTCCAGGCGCAGCTATACCCGGAGCGGGTAAATTCCCGGTGAAGGATCGCCGGATTGCGGATGATCTGATCGCCGTCCAAAATGATCGCGTTGTTCAGGTATTTACGCGCGACATAGAGGGATGCGATGTTATTACACTCTGCATACCATGGATTTTCTATCAGAGTAATGCCGTCGTACTTCTTTGCCCATTCATAGAATTGCTCTTTGAGGTATCCGACCACGATGTAGATCTCATGGACTCCATTTTTGTGAAGCGCTGCGATGATCGTATCGATCATGCGCACACCATTGACAGCGACCAGCGGTTTTGGGGTCGTTAATGTCACAGGGCGTAGCCGCTGGCCGATACCCGCAGCCATAATGATCGCGCGTTCTATCATGTGTTCAGACATAATCTCTGCCAAATACCTCTCTATATTCTCGGAAGAATATCTCGCTGTATTCTCTTGCGTAGTCATATTGACGTTGTGCGTAAGCACCGAACTCTACACCACAATGACGCTTGAACTCGCACCAGTTGCTCCACACAAGGCCGCTGACAGCGATATAGCAGTGCACCTTCATGCGGGTCAACTTGTCGCAACCGTCGATGAAGTACAGATCGATCAGTTTTTCAGCTTCCTCCCGATCATACATTGCATAGATAATAAACATTGCAACGTCCAGATGCGGATCCTGCATCCCCGCATACTCCCAGTCGATGAGCTTGATTTGTTCAGCACCGTTCGTATCATGGACAAACAGGAAGTTATCTGGCACTGCGTCAATATGACAGAGGCAGACATCCTTCGGCTGCTCATCGATAAACTGCTTCAAACCGAGAACCGCCCGTTTCGTTTTATTGTAATCCCGATAAACGGAAGGGTTTCCTCCCCAAAGGCGCTCGTAAAAATCAAGTCGTTCCCACAGATCAAAACTGTGAGCAACATACAGCTTGTTTGAATGGAACCCTCGCAGAGCTGCAACGCACTTTGCGACTTCATCCCAGTTTTTACTGTCACAAACATGCGCATCGGCCAGATATGACGCGATTTTGATTCCTGTTACCGGATCAAAATAATGAACCGTTTCGCTTATTTTAAGTGGAGCAATCGCCCTGTAGACGGCATACTCCTGCGCTCGACTGATTAGTTTCTCCGTTCCTTCACCCGGAACACGAATAATATACTGACTTTCTTTGACAGAAAACGCATAGGAGTGGTTCGTCATACCAGTTTTCATTGTCCGAAGCGCTTCAACCTCACCCGCCCGACAAATACCGCATGATTCAATTAGGTGGGAAACGGAAGAAAGCATATCTTAACCTCCAAATGAAATGACTCTTATCCTACAGCGATAGAAATAATTGCAATCTTATATTTCTTACTTACCTAGGCACACTTCCTTGACCCAAGTCTGATGGGCGCGGTAGAATGTTTCACCTGCCAAGCGCAAGATACTCCGCCAAGCTTAACCGCGCAAAGTAGTGGTCAAACGGCTGGTTGATCGCGTTTGCATAGTAAAAATACGCGGCATAGCCCAGCACCAGCAATGCTGTTAGCACTTTTCCATCTCTGCCACCTATTTTCTTCAGCATCCACGGGAGCGACAGCGACTGGAAAATCAAGAAATAATTCGCCAATCTTGCAAAATAATTTGCCGTTCCGAACAGCCCGTCAAACATAATAGCGCCGTTGAGCATGGTGAGATTCACTGCGAGGTTTTCCACCTTGGAGCTGTCTGCAAACAGCTTTTTCCGGTAGAGGAACGACAAAACCATCGGCACATTGCAGACGAGCACACGGAACATATTGACACCGTCTCCCGTGAAGGAGGAAACCGTGTATTCCTCACCCAGCAGCGTCGTGATGTTGACCACCGTGCCGAGCAGCGGGCGCAGCAGAAAGCCCGCTGCAATGAAGGCTGCCAGCATCCAATAGGTTATTTTCGTCCACGGCTTAAATGCCATGAACGGAACTGATAAATACATCAGAGAATAGGGATGGATCAGTGCGGCAATTAGGATCCCAGCAGCAAATAAAAGCCACTTCTTTTTAAGTGCAAACATCGTTGCAATGACCGATATCCCGACCGCCGCCGCCTGTTTGATACCCGCAAAAGCAAAGGTATAACAACCGGTGACAAACAGTAAAAAAATCGTCAGCGGATAATTTACAGAGTACTTATGTACAAAAATGAAATAACAGCCGACGGTCAGAAATGCCCAGAACATCAGAAAGTTCTGCGTAGATACGCCGTGCATCTTCAAGCGATAGTTCACCCAGTTGAACAGAGGGTTAGAACCGACGCTCTTGTCGGATGCTTCCCATAATTTTTCCGTCAGGAGCTTATAGGAATATCGATATGTGACAGTGTCATTGCAACGTGTTCTCAGTCCGGCAAAACCGGCGAGCAGGATGATGATTACCACAGTGCAGACGATCAGCCGCTGGCGCCGATTATGCTTTACCGGTCCAAACGCCACATGATCGGCGCACCATGCTAAGGCAATCGTTATGAGCATAAGGGTGACTAAATCACGCATGTCAAATCTCCAAGTGTTTGATGGTTTCCGTCACAACAGCGGTTTTGCTGAACTGCTGCTCCATGCGCTCCCGGCCTCGGCAGCCCATTTCGGAGCGTTGCTCCACAGACAGCTCCATGACCCGCTGCATAGCCCCATACAGCGCGTTCGCGTCCTTCGCAGGGCACAGATACCCGCTGTTGCCGTCCTCCACCGCCTCGCGGCAGCCGGGGATGTCGCTGGTGATGAGCGGTCTCCCGGAGGCGGCAGCCTCCAGCAGCACATTGGACATACCCTCGTGATACGACGGCAGCGCCACACAGCTTGCCATGGCGTAAAAGCGCTTCATATCCGACTGATAGCCGTGGTACTTGACCACGCCAGCCTGCTCCAATTCATCCATGAGGGGCTTATATCCCTCTTCAAACGAGCCGACGATGTGGAACTCCACGCCGTCGCCATATTCCTGCTTCATCCGCTTTGCGGCGGCAAACAGCTCGTCCACACCCTTTTCGCGCATGACGCGGCCCACAAAGAGGAAGCGCACCGGCCCCTCCTGTGGGTAGGATTGATATGGATAATCTTCTAAATTGACGCCTGCACCGCTCAGCACCACGTCGCGTCCCTGCGGCACAACGCCGGTGGCAGCGAGGGTGTCCCGATTCCCGGCATTCTCAAAAAAAACGACCCTCGCACCCTTCAACGCCGGTTTGTAGAGCGCCAGCACAAACTTCTTGAGCCAGCCGCCGTTTTCGATGGCGCTGCCAAGTCCCGTAATGTTCACGGCATAGGGGATGTGCGCCATCCGGCAGGCAAGGCCGCCGTAGATGTTGGGCTTGATGGTATAGGTCAGAACAAGGTCGGGCTTGACTTCTTTCAGAATCGCCTGATATTGGTGAAAGAGCTTGCTGTCATGAAGCGGATTCATGCCCCGCCGGTCGATGGGAAGTTCAATCACGCGGTCAGCCAAATGCAGAAGCTCGTCCCAGCGGTCATTGTGCGGAACAATAGCATATACCTCTGCTTTTTCTCGCAGGGCAATTATCAAATCCTTGCGAAAATCGTAAAGTCCGCCACTCTGATTTGCTAATATTGCAATTCGCCTTTTCATTTCGTCTCATTCAACACGAGAGTTTTTAGCTCGTTGTACTTCATCATAACAACATCGCTTCTATATTCCCCCACGGAGGGGACATTTTGCTGCCCGTTCAGGTTATTCACGATCATCTGCGGTGTTTTTACACCGCATTCATAGGCGTGCGGATAACCGCCTCCAAAGCGCGGATTGACCTCGGAAATATAATACACATCCCCGATTTTGAAGATATCCATATCGATCTGCGCACGATACCCGCTCTCTTCAACAAAACGTGAAATCAGCGCAAACAGCTTTTCGTCCTTAAAGGAGATCGCCTTATCCGTCTCTCCCGCGCGCATCACCAATTTGTTCTTCGTAAAAGCGGCAACAACATGGCCGGAAAGCATATCCGTGTAAACATCCGCGCCGATTTCCTGCCCGTTCAGGAACTCCTGAATGATCATGTCCGGCTGGTGCTGAAAGAGGAATGCTGCCGTTTCCATATCCTCCGCCTTGGAGATATGCAAACTTGCACTGCCAAAGCGCGGCTTCACAAAAACCGGGAACGTCACCTCACCATCAGCCAGCGCCTGTTGAAATACCGAAAACTGCACATAGGTTTTCGCGCAGCGGTAGCCGTGCTCCGTCAGCCAATTATACATCGCCCATTTGTCCAGTGCCATCTCGCACAGCTCATAGGACGAACCAATGACCGTCGTACCAACGGCTTCAAAATCCTTCTTGTACTGCGCCAGAAGCGACAGTTCCGGGTCAATCAATGACAAAACGCCATCGATACGTTCATTTTTGCAAATCGTTATGATCTCATCAATATAACCGGGTTCGGTCATTCGAGGAACGATATAATACGAGTCCGCATCATAAAGTGCAGGCGCATATTGGCTGCAATCCGTTGCGATTACTTTCCCCTGAGCGCCAACAGCATCTTTAAAATACTGAACGACCTTGTTTCTCGTTCCACAGCTCAAAATCAAAATACGCATAATAATCACTCCGCTTTTTCGCAAACACAGCTTCTGATCTTCGCAAGGTTGCCTTCTCCACTTTGGGTGTTGACCTGCACACCCGACCTGTTCAGCACCTTACCAACGGTACGAAACAGGATTTTGATATCCTCGCAGAAGCTTATGCGCTGCACATACTCCAAATCATATGCGAACTTCTGTTCCCATGTCAGCGTGTTTCTTCCGTTTATCTGAGCAAGACCAGTTAATCCAGGACGTACATCATGCCGATGGCGCTCATCTTCTGAGTAATAAGGTAAATATTCGACCAGCAGCGGTCTTGGTCCCACGATGCTCATCTTTCCGCGAAAGATGTCCCAGAGCTCTGGCAGCTCGTCGATGCTCAGCGCGCGCAGCTTCTTTCCGAAGCCCGTTAGACGTTCCTTGTCCGGCAGCAGCGAGCCGGTTTCATCCCGCGCGTCACTCATGCTGCGGAATTTGTGGAGTTTGAAGATCTTCTCATCTTTTCCTGGACGCTCCTGACAGAAGATCACGGGGCTGCCCAGCTTCACGCGCACAAGAATCGCCGTCACCAGCAACAGCGGCGACAGAACGATCAGCGCACACCCGGACAGCACAATGTCCAGCAGGCGCTTGACGTATTTTTCATAAAACCCAGCCTTATGCCGCATCAGAACATTCCCCGGATGACCTCGCACACGCGGTCCACATCGTCCATGCTCATCTTCGTATCGCTGGGCAGGCAAACGCCGCGCGCAAAGAGGTCATCGCCCACCGGCGTATCGCTGACGCTGACAAAGGGGCAGCTTGCGAAGACCGGCTGCAAATGCATGGGTTTCCAAAGGTAGCGCCCCTCGATGCCAGCCTCGTTCAGCTTTGCCAGCATTTCACCGGGCGTCACGCCACAGCCCTCGTCCAGCAGGGCAACGGACAGCCAGCGGTTTGATTCCGCGCAGGGGAGCTCTGGCTGCATGGTGAGCGGCAGGCCTTTCAGGTTTTCGCAGTAGCGTGCAAAGATGGCCCGCTTCTGCTCCACGCGCAGCGGCAGCACCTTCATCTGCCCGCGCCCAATGCCCGCGCAGATGTTGCTCATGCGGTAGTTGTAGCCGATTTCCTCGTGCTGGTACCACGGCGCGTTCTCGCGCGCCTGCGTGGAGAGCTTCAATGCGTGCTTCGCCTCATCCTCCGTCCGGCACAGCAGCATCCCGCCGCCAGAGGTGGTGATGATCTTATTGCCATTGAAGGAAAGAGCACCGAAGTCACCAAAGGTGCCGCACTTCTGCCCATTGTATGTAGAACCCAACGCCTCTGCTGCGTCCTCAATCAAGGGAACATCATGCTCGCGGCAAATAGCGGTAATTTCGTCCAGCTTCGCGGGGTTGCCGTACAGGTGAACGACGACTACCGCCTTGGGCGTGCCGTGCAGCGCAAAGGCACGGCGCAGAGCAGCGGGGTCCATATTCCACGTCTCCCGCTCAGAGTCGATAAACACAGGCTTTGCGCCGCAGTAGACAACGGGGTTGGCCGACGCGGAGAAGGTCAGGCTCTGGCAAAATACCGTGTCGCCGAGCTTCACACCCGCGAGGATCATCGCAAGGTGCAGCGCCGCCGTACCGGCAGAGAGGGCGACAGGATATCCCTTGCCCATAAATTCGCCCATAGCCTTTTCAAATTCGTTGACGTTCTCGCCCAGCGGCGCGATCCAGTTCTTCTGAAACGCATCGTGGATGTATTCCAGTTCATAGCCCTCGTCCGACATGTGCGGGCTGGCCAGCAAAAGTCGTTTATCCATGTTCTTCTCCTATGTTTTCGTCCACCGGATGCCCAAATATGCTTCGGTCGGGCGTATTCGCTTCAAAAGCGCGACAAATCTGCGCCATTTCTTTTTGCCGCTGTGACGTGCAGAAATGCGCAAGTTCATCGATCCATGTATATTGCCGTCTCCCACCCGAAAAACGTTGGGATTACACCATTTTTATTCCTTAATTATACTACATATGGACAAAAAACGCAATGCCTGACACGCGCGAAAAAGTGGAGTGGTTTTCCTTGTCAGATCATTTTCCGGTTGCACATCCTCAATTTGCATGATACAATGTTATTCAATAAGTAAAACATAAAGACTATCACAAGTGGTAACATGGTAAAAAAGTATGACTTGCGCAGAACGGGGGATCAGATGAAAGCACCGGACAATAACGCGATCCAGCTTTTCGAGGATCAGAAGATTCGCGTGGCGTGGGATGCGGAACGCGAGGAATGGTACTTCTCCGTACAGGACGTTGTAGCGATCCTGTCGGAAAGCACCGATCCCAAGCAGTACATCAAGAAGATGCGCGCCCGCGATCCGCAGTTGTCGGCCAACTGGGGTACAATTTGTACCCCGGTTCAAATGCTCGCGGCGGCGGCAATGTGGCAGGTGTGGCGAGAAAAGCGCTGGAAGCCGAGACCGGCAAGCCGGTTGTCACCGTGCAGAACGCCGAGAGCTTCCGCCAGCTCGTCACCGATATTGTGACCGACGCGGCGCAGCTGCCGGAGAAAAAGGAGACTGCAAATGGAAAATGAATCCAAGCTCAGCTACCGAGAAATTCTCGGAAACTGCCGTCCACGGGCGGCATACATCTCCGAATTTGACCGGGAGATGGCAAAATACTTAAAGGGCGGTGAGCCGACATGACCGAAACATTTGACATCGCGGGCTATGCCCGCATTTCCGTGGATGATGAGCAGGATCAAAAGAACATCTCCATCGAGAACCAGAAGGTCATCATCGAGGACTATGTAAAGACCCACTTCCCCGGCAGCACGCTGACGTTTTTTGAAGACCGCGACCGCTCCGGCTACACGTTTGAGCAGCGCGAGGGCTATCAGGAGATGCGCCGGGGACTCATGTCCCACAAGTACGATATTCTCATCATCAAGGACTTCTCCCGCTTTTCCCGCCGCAACTCGCGCGGTTTGGTGGAGCTGGAAGACCTGCGCGACGCGGGCGTGCGCATCATCTCCATCGGCGACGGCGTGGACTTCCCCAATGACGACGACTGGCTGAAAATCCAGTTCCAATTCCTTGTGAACGAAATGCCCGTCACGGACACCTCCCGCAAGGTGCGCAGCGTTGTGAAGCGGCGGCAGAACGACGGCGAGTGGATCTGCGCCGCGCCCTACGGCTATCTCGTCACCGAGGACAAGCAGTTTGAGATCATCCCCACCGAGGCTGAGACCGTCCGCAGGATTTTTGACCTTTACAGCAACGCCGGCTGGGGCTACAAGAAAATCGCCAACTACCTCACCGATCAGGGTGTTCCCACGCCGCGCATGTCTGAGCGGATGCGCAAGGAGGCGGCGGGCAAGAAGACCAAGCGCGAGGCCAAGAACGCGTGGGCCATCGCCACGGTGCAGGGCATTCTCGACAACGATTTTTATATCGGCACGCTGCGGCAGGGCAAGTACACCCGCGCCAAGATCAACGGCAAGGACATCAAGCGCAACGACGACGAGCACATCGTCATTGAGAAGCACCATCAGGCCATCATCGACTACCGCACCTTTGCCATCACCCGCGCGCTACGGGAAAAGCGCAGCCGCAGCAACTATCGCGGCGTGAAGATCAACGACAACGTGTACTCCGGTTTCTTGCAGTGCGGCGACTGCGGCAGTCCGCTGTTCGCCATGAGCCGCTCTGACCTCGCCCCCGCCTACACCTGCGGGACGTATCACCGGCGCGGTCTCAAGGGCTGCACCAGCCACCACATCCGCGTTGACCGGCTGGACGAGCTGCTGAAAAGCTATGTGCGGAAGCTGGCGGACAGCTCCGCCGCCATGCTGACGCAGCTCAACGAGGAATTAAAGCGCGAGACCGAGCAGGTGGCGGAAACGGAACAGTCCGCTGACAATCTCGCCGAGGTGCTGGCCGATCTCACCGAAGAATTGAAGGTCACAAAGCGCCAGCGCATCCGGGAGATCATGAAAAAGCCGGAGCAGGAAGCTTCCATCGAGGCGCTGTATGACGAGATGGAAGCCGACCTCCAGAAGAAGATCGACGGCATCCACCACCAGATCGACCTGCTGAGCGACAAGCGCAACACCATCATTCAGGTGAACCGCGTGGCCAAGACCGCCATCGACGTGTTCCGCGACATTCCGGAAAAGGACAAGCTGGAGCGGAACGACTTAGAGCTGCTGATTGACAGGATTCTCGTCTATGAAGATCACCTGGAAATTAAGCTCAAAGCCGACATCGACACGCTGCTGCGCTGCGGGAAGCTCCCCGCGGAAACGGAGGACGCCGCAAATTTTAGTGAAGGCACGGAAAATATCGAAAACACGCTGATCCAGTCCTCAAAAGGCCGCGAGGATAAGGTTTTCCGTGTCAATGTTATCAGTAACGGCGACCCGTTGGAGATCTACACGAGCAAGGACGGGGAGGTCATTTTTAAGAAGTATTCGCTCATGGGCGGCGTAGATGAGTTTGCCGCGCAGCTGTGCGACACGCTGAGCAAGTCGACCGGCACGAGCGTGGCCGTGACCGACCGCGACAGCGTCATCGCCGCGGCAGGCAGCGCGCGCCGCGACCTCATCGGCAAGCGCATCAGCCCGCAGCTCGAGCAGATCATGGAGGACCGCGGTATCTACCGCGCCGTGCCGAGCGAGCGCAGCGTGTTCGTCACCGAGTCGCTCGACCGCTACTGCGCGACCATCGCCGCGCCCATCATCTCCGAGGGCGACGCACTCGGGCTCGTGGTCTTCATCGGCACCGAGGGCGAGTCGGCCGCAGGCGAGACGGAGTACAAGCTCGCGCAGGCCATCGCAGGCTTTCTCGGCAAGCACATGGAGAGCTGAAAAAAGAGGACGGCTTTAGCCGTCCTCTTTTCCTATATAGCACCGCCTTCGTGTTGTGCATTGCAATTGCTGATCGTACCACCTCTCATCGTGAATATGCAGTCCTTTCCAATATCCACAGCACCGCCATCACCATCGTCATCTCTGCAATTCGCAATGATACTGCTCTCCAAGATCAGTGTGCCGCTAGACACAGAAAAACCGCAGTTCTTATTTTGGCCATCAATGGTGCCGTCAGTGCCGCTGTCCTTTATCGTTAGTGTTTTACCATCGTACACACAAAACATATCCTCGTCTGTAGCATTACAGGTCAAGGTATACCCATTCAAATCAAATGTGACGGCTCCGCTGATTGTAATTTCGCCGCTCATAGTAACATTGCCACCTAAATAGTAACTACCGTCCGACAGGTTCAAATTGGTGCCATCAAATATCGTCCAACTCTCCCAATTGTTCTCCGCCCGCGCCGCCGTCGGCAACAGCGTCAGGCACAGGCACAGGGCCGTCAAAAAGCTGAAAATACGTTTTTTCATATCATTCCTCCATCAAAGCGATTGGTGCATCCATCGGATGCACCAAGGGGATATCCCCTTGCCGAAATTTACCGTTCTGTCAGGGCTTCAAAGCCCTTTTCCGCCTGCTGGACGGTCGTTCGGATGATGCCCGCCGCCATGGTGTGCAGGTCGAGCTGCAAAACGGCCGCGCTGACCCCCGCCGCCGCTCTGACGGCACATTGCAGAGCTTAAGCGCGCACTCCAAAAAGCGCGCGATCTTGCGCTCCACGGTAAAGTACATGTCGCACAGCACGGCCGCGAACGAGCGCATCATGCCCGTCGAGGCGATCTCCATCTCGTAAAAGTCCTTGGCCTCCGCGTCCGGAAGATTGTCCCCGAAGATGCCCTCCAGCCGCTTCGCCGTGCTGCGATGCAGGTATGCCGAGGTTGACGATAGCGTGTAGGCCGTCACGTACAGCTTGCGCAGCGGCTCGGTCAGCCCGGCGAGGTGGAGCTGGATAGCCGTCCCCACCGCGTAGAGCACGTGCCGCGCTGTGCTGCTCGGCCAGCGTGAACTGCCCGCTGAACTTCCGCTTGTCAAGCTCGAGCAGCAGCGCCTCCTTACTGGGAAAGGCCCGGAAAAACGAGCTTGGCGGCATGCCCGCGGCGCGGGCGATCTCCGCGGTCGTCGTGCCCTCATATCTCTTTTCCAAAAACAGTTTTACGGCGGCGCGCAGCATCTTCTGCTGCGTCAAAAGTCCGCTCGCCTGCTTGCCGCGCAGCAGCATATCGATCACGCTCCTCAAAGTTTACTTGTGAGTGTAGTCACATAACAGCATGGTCCGCCGCTTTCCGCAAGAACGAACTGTGTAAATTTTTGCCCCTGCCGATATAAAAGAAGTGCGGCGGTCGAAGGACCGCCGCACTCTCTCATTTTATTTTCCTTTACAGCATCGCAAAGCGCTGTGCGCCCTTCGTTTTGAGCCAGCGAAAAAGCAGCGCTGTCACCGCGAGCGTCACCGCCGCCGCGATGGCGAGATACGCAGCCGCGCCGAGCTTCCACCCCTGCCAGAGGTAGAGCCCCGCGAACACGATGGCGTAGAGCCAGCCGCCGAACAGCGCGATCGTCACGGCCAGACTTTGCTTGATGGGCATGAGCTCGCTCGTCCACGTCAGGTTTGCCCGCGCGACGCCGAGCGTCAGCCCCAGGCACGCGGAAAACGCAATGTACGCGAGTACCTCGGCAAAAACGAGCGGCAGCGCCGCCGTCACAGGCAGGATAAACGCCATGCAGGCAAGCGGCACGAGTGCTGGAAGGGCCGTGAGCGCAAGCTGTACCTTGAGCTTTGCGCGAAGCACCTGCCAGGGCTTGACGGGCAGCGATTGCGCGAGCCAGAGGGACTTTCCCTCGAGCGAGACCGACGGCGTCGCCATGTCGTTCATCGACGCAATGGCGCACACGCCGGTGCAGAGCAGCACCTCCGCGCAGCCGCTCTGCGAGGTGAAGGCCTCGTTCAGCAGCGACACGACCGTTCCGCCCTTCCACAAAAGCAGGATGCCCGAGATCGGCAGCAGCAGGATACCGAGGCCGCTGTTGAGCATGTAGTTCGGGCTCGCGGTGAAGCGCGCGAGCTCCTTGCCGAAAAGTGCCCCATCGATGCTCCGGCGCTTGACGGCCTTTTCGCGGTACACAGCCTTGCCCGATGCGCCCGACGCAGTCGTGATCTGCAAAAAGCTGCGCGAGAGCAGCGTCCACGTCAGCGCAAACAGCGCGAGGATGACCGCCGCGCTCAGCAGCATCGCTGTCACATCGCCCGTACCGGTCAGGCCAAAGACGTAGAGCGGGTGCGCCGCACCCTTGATCTTCTCACCGTAGACCGCGGCGTTGGCGACGAGCTGCTCGATGGCCGTCTGCGCCTTGAAGACGAAGAAATAGTAGATGGCAAGCCCCGCGAGCGAGACGATGACCGTGATGAAGCTCTTGTGCTTGAGCTTACGGCTCACCTTCGCCACGACCCAGCCCAGCGCGCACGAGAGCGTGAGCACGAAGATCGAGATGAGCGCCGTCAGCAGCACGCCGCCGAGGAGCGCCATCGGCGCCGTCGAGACCGTGACCCAGTAGACGATGACCGCGGGCAGGATGACGACCGCGGAGTACATGAGGCCCATAAGATAGACCGTCAGCAGCCGCGAGGCCATCAGCGTCCGCACCAGGATGGGTAGAGACAGCAGCAGGTCGTTGTCCTTAGCGAAGTACAAGCCCGAATACGTGTTGAACACGCTGCCGAACGCGCCGAGAAAGATGGCGAGCAGCGACATGAGTGCAAAATAGAGCCAGCCCATCCCCGCCTGCGTAAGCGGCGCACAGAGCGAAACGGAAAGCCCCGTGAACATCCCGCCGAGGCCGATCATCAACGCGGCAAAGAGCAGGATATAAGCGATAATCCCCGCCGTCGAACGTTTTTTATTGGTTTTGGCATTATAAAAGTAGCTGCGGAAAATTTCCATCAGCTGCTTCTTGACGAGCGTTTTCAGCATGATTCGCCCTCCAGCTCAAGGAAGACCTCCTCGAGCGAGTCGTCGCCCTTGACCTCCTCCATCGTGCCGGAGCGGATGAGCTTGCCGCCCTTGATGATGGCGACCTTGTCGCAGAGTTTTTCGGCCACCTCGAGCACATGGGTCGAGAAGAAGATCGCGCCGCCCGCGTCGCACACCTCGCGCATCATGCCCTTTAAGATATGTGAAGCCTTCGGGTCGAGGCCGACGAACGGCTCATCCATCAAAATGAGCTTCGGCTCGTGCAGCCACGCCGAAATGATGGCAAGCTTCTGCTTCATGCCGTGGGAATAGGCCGCGACGGGCTGGGCCAGGTCGGTCGTCAGCTCGAAGAGGTCCGCGTACTTGCGGATGCGCTCCTGCCGCGCGCTTTCCTCCACACCGAAGATGTCGGCGATAAAATTGAGGTACTGGATGCCCGTCATAAACTCGTAGAGGTCGGGGTTATCCGGGATGTAGGCGAGCATCTTCTTGCAGGCGATGGGATCGTCCTGAATGGAGTGCCCGCCGATCGTGATCCTGCCGGAATCGAACTGCTGGATGCCGACGACCGACTTGAGCGTCGTGGTCTTGCCCGCGCCGTTGTGGCCGATGAAGCCGTAGATCTCCCCTGGCGCGATGTGGAGCGACAGATCATCCACGGCTTTCTTTTCGCCGAAGGTCTTGGTCAGGTGTTCAATATAGAGCATAAGGTTCTCCCTCTTTTCTTCTTGCAGCCGTTTCGAACATCTTTGTGATATCAAAATAATATCATGTGATTTCCAACTGTCAAGAGCCATTTTGCAAATGTCAAGTTTGCTTTACTTGTAGGATATCACTGTCGTTCTCATTTGTCAAGTCTGCTTTACATTTTATCTTTGTGATACAGCACGAGCGACACAATACCCATCACCGCCGCATACAGTACGCCGCCAACGGCCCAGATAAACCAGCTATACTGCGGCTGGCCGTTCCCCTTGGGTCCGAAAGTGTAGAACAGGAAGATCGCCGTCACGCTCAGCCAGTAGATGAGCGACACTGTGCTCATTACGCCGCTGCGCGCCTTCTTTTTGCGCGTGTAGTCGCCCTCCTCGAGCAGCTGGTCCATCGCGCCGGTGTACGTTCCGCTCCAGACGAGCACGCCCACGCCGCAGGCGACCAGAAGCAGCAGCGCATCCACCGCCGCCGCGGCGTAAACATCCGCCGGAGCGACGCGCACGAGCAGCGCGGCGACATCGGACGACGCGAGACCGACCCCGAGCATCAGCGGCACGACAGCAAGGATGCACAGCACCACGCCGAGGATCGTACAGCGCGAGGCGGTCGGCTCATAGGCCTTGCGCCGCTCGCGCACCATGCCGCTCACGCCGTACTCGGTCTCAAACGGCTCTTTTTCAAGAAAGTCGAATTCCTTCGTCTTCGCCCCGCACGAGAGGAACATCCCCACCGCAATGGCGACCAGCACCAAAATGACGCTCACGCCGAGACCTGCGGCCAGATCCTCCGAAATACCGCCCAGGCCCGCGTCCGCCATGGCGGAGAGAAAAATGATCACGACCGGCGAGACGATGCACATCGCCACCGCCAGTGCGGTCTTCGGCGCGCAGGCCTTGCGCAGCGCAAGGTATCGCGCCGCCTGCTCCATCGTCACTCTCCGCAGCGGCGTTTCGTCCGCCTCGGATTCGACGAACTCCTCTTCTTCGAGTTCGTCCTTCAATAAATAGTCGGTGCTCACGCCAAACAGCCGGCTCATCTGCACCACCTTGTCAAGGTCGGGCACGGACTGCGCGCCCTCCCACTTGGATACCGACTGGCGCGTCACCCCGAGCTGACTTGCCAGCTCCTCCTGCGACCAGCCCGCCTTTTTGCGCAGCGTGATGATTTTATCCGCTAAGATCATATCGTCTTCCTCCTGAATTCTAAGGCGCGGTCCCGCGCCGTCTGGATGGCGTTATCATAGCCTATTTCGCGGTTGCGGGAAAGAAAGCGCACTGTCAAATTTGTCAACCGGCAGTTGCAATCCTTGATTTTTCAAGGTTTTTTCGCCGTGCGCTCCTATTACCCTATGTATCTTCGTCATGATATCATACCGCGGCGCAGAAAAAAAGAGCGTCCCGTTCGGGACGCTCTTTTTAAGGTTTTTTCACACACTTACACGACGGCGAAGAACTTGACAAGGAACAGAGCGGAGATCACGTAGGTCAGAACGCTGACATCCTTAGCCTTGCCGGAGAACACCTTGACAAAGGTGTAGGAGATGAGGCCCAGGCCGATGGCGTGGCCGATGGAGCCGGAGATCGGCATACCGATGAGCATGATGGACACCGGCAGCATTTGGTCCATGTCGCTGAAGTCCACATTCTTGAGGCCCTGGAGCATCAGAACGCCGACATAGATCAGCGCGGCGGAGGTCGCAGCGCCGGGGATGACGGCGGCGATGGGGGCGAGGAACATGCAGGCGAGGAACAGGATGCCCGCGGTGAGCGCGGTCAGGCCCGTGCGGCCGCCCGCTTCCACGCCGGAGGCGGACTCGATGAACGTGGTGACGGTGGAGGTACCGGTGCAGGCGCCCGCGACCGTACCGATGGCATCGGACAGCAGGGCTTCCTTCATCTGGGGCATGTTGCCGTCCTGATCGACCATGCCGGCGCGGGAGGCCGTACCGACGAGCGTGCCGATGGTATCGAACATATCGATCATGCAGAAGGTGATGACGAGCGTGATGGCGGTGAACCAGCCGATGTTCACAAAGCCCGCAAAGTCAAACTTGAAAAGCGTGGTGGAGACCATGTCGGCGAAAGGCGGGACAAAGCTCGCAGTCGCGAGGCTCGCAAACGGATTGACATGCAGGAAGATGGCGCTGCCCGCCCAGTAGATGACGGACGAGAACAGCATGCCGAGCAGCACTGCCGCCTTCACGCCCTTCTTGGCGAGGACGACCATGACGAAAACGCCGAGGAACGCGGTCACGACGGTCAGGACCATCGCATCGTAGCCCGCGCCCATGTTGCCCTTGATGATGCTGGGCGTCAGCGCGCCGAAGAAGTCACGCATCATGTAGAACGGGCCGCCGTTTTCAGAGTAGATACCGACGTTGGAGCCAAGGCCCACGTTCATCAGCATCAGGCCGATGGCGGGAGCGATGCCGTAGCGCACGCCGAGAGGAATGGCCTCCACGATCTTCTCACGCACCTTTAAGAGCGTGAGGATGAGGAACACGATACCCTCGACAAGGATGATGACGAGCGCCGCCTGGAACGCGGACTCGTACTCGCACTCGTTGATGACCGCGATGTTGGCGACGACCACCGCGAAGAAGCTGTTGAGTCCCATGCCGGGCGCCATGACGAACGGCTTGTTGGCGAAAAACGCCATGCAAATCGTGCCGATCGCCGAGGCGATGCAGGTGGCAAGGAACACACCGTTCCACAGCGGCGTACCCACTGCAAAGTTGGTCAGCAGGTTCGGGTTGAGCGCGATGATGTAGGCCATGGTCATAAACGTGGTAAGACCGGCAAGGATCTCAGTGCGTACCGTAGTACCGTTGGCCTTCAGCTTAAATAGCTTTTCCATGATTTTCTCCCTTTCTTTTTTGTTTTTCCGCCCGCTTCCTAACAAAAAATTAGGAAGCAAAACAGATTTTCAGTCAATATTATAAACATCCCGACAAGAAATTGCAAGTGTTCTGTTTATTTTTACCACACTTTCTCACTCCGCGCCGAGAGTTCCGCCGGTTTCTGTTGTGTTTTTGTTTGCTCTGCGCTATACTATATTTAGTAAAAATTTGCATTTTGGGAGGTGCATGCCGTGAAGCTGATGGTTTTAGACGGCAACTCCATCATCAACCGCGCCTATTACGGTGTCCGTCCGCTCACCACGCGCGACGGTTTTTTCACCCACGCGATCTTCGGCTTTCTGACGATGCTCGGCCGCTTACTCGACGAGGAAAAGCCCGAGGCGCTGTGCGTCGCCTTCGACCGCCGCGAGCCGACGTTCCGCCACCTCGAGTACGAGGGCTACAAGGCCACGCGCCACGCCATGCCCGAAGAGCTCGCCATGCAGATGCCGGTGCTCAAGGACGTGCTCGACGCGATGAACATCCCCCGCTACGAGCTCGCGGGCTTTGAAGCCGACGATCTGATCGGCACGATCTCGCGCAAGTGCGAAAGCGCAGGCTGGGACTGTGTCGTCGCCACGGGAGACAAGGATTCTTTGCAGCTCGTGACCGAGCACACGACCGTCAAGCTCATTTCCACGCGCATGGGCCAGACCACGACGAAGGACATGACGCCCGAGAGCTTTCGTGAGGTCTACGGCTTTGCACCCATCCACATTGTCGACCTCAAAGCCCTGATGGGCGACGCGAGCGACAATATCCCCGGCGTGCCGGGCGTTGGCGAAAAGACGGCGATGGCGCTCATCCAGAAATACCAGAGCATCGACGAAATTTACCGGCTGCTCCCCGATATCGAGGCCAAGCCGAACGTCATCAAAAAGCTCACCGAGGGCGAGGAGAGCGCACGCCAGAGCTTCCACCTCGCGACCATCGTGACGGACGCACCACTCGAATTTTCTCCGCAGGACAATCTGCGCAAGGCGCCGTCAGACGCGCTCTATCCGCTCTTTATGAAGCTGGAATTTACCAAGCTCATCGACAAATACGGTCTCAAGCCGCCCGCCGACATCCCCGCCGCCGAGGAGCCGGTCGACCTCACCGTGACCGCCGAGGCTGTGACCACGGTGGAAAAGGCCAAGGAATATCTCTCGCTCTTCCGCAAGGCGGAGCACGTGACGCTGCTGGCGCTGCCGGACCTTTCCGGCGTGATCGTCGACTTCGTTGCAGGCGAATCGACCGCCGTCTCTGCCGAGTTCTACTTCAGCCGCTACGAGGGCGACTGGAACGCGCTGCTGCGCGCCCTGTTCTCGGATGATATCAAGAAAGTCAGCCACAACGTCAAGGACCTCCAGCGCACGCTGCTCGAAAACGGCCTTCCCATCGAAGGGTTCATTTTTGACACCGCGCTCGCAGGGTACCTGCTCGACGCGACGGCGGGCAAGTACGATATCGCGTCGCTCTTCGCCGCCTACTTCCACCAGACGCTTGCCGAGCCGAAGCACTTAGATCCAGACGCTTTCTCGATGCTCGGCGACACGGCCGAGGCCGAGACGGCGTTCCACGTCTATACCAGCGCCGTCGATGCGCTGTATGAGGCCTTTGCCCCCGAACTTGAGAAGCGCGAGCTGCACGAGCTCTATTATGAGGTTGAGCTGCCCCTCTGCGCCGTACTCGCGCGCATGGAGCACGCGGGCATGCGCGTGGACGCGAACGCTCTCGCGGCCTTCGGCAGCGAGATGGAAGTGCAGCTCAAGACGCTCGAGCAGCACATCTATGAAGAGGCCGGCGGGCCGTTCAACATCAATTCCCCCAAGCAGCTCGGCGAGGTGCTCTTTGAACGCTTGCAGCTCCCGCACGGCAAAAAAACGAAGACCGGCTGGTCGACGAACGCGGACGTGCTCGAAAAACTGCGGTGGGAGAATCCCATCGTCGAAGAGGTTTTGCAGTACCGCCAGTACGCGAAATTCCGCTCGACCTACTGCGACGGTCTTTTGAAGGTCATCGCGCCCGACGGGCGCATCCACACGAGCTTCCAGATGACCGTCACGGCGACGGGCCGTTTGAGCTCGACCGAGCCAAACTTACAGAATATCCCCACGCGCACGCAGCTCGGCAGCGAATTCCGCCGCATGTTCGTCCCCGCAGACGGCTGCGTGCTCGTCGACGCGGACTACAGCCAAATCGAGCTTCGGCTGCTCGCGCACATCGCGGACGACGAGGCGATGAAGCAGGCGTTTCTGACCGGCGAGGACATCCACACCGTCACGGCCGCGCAGGTCTTCGGCGTGCCGACTGATCAGGTCACCAAGCAGATGCGCTCGCACGCGAAGGCCGTGAATTTCGGCATCGTATACGGCATTTCCGCCTTCTCACTCGCGCAGGACATCGGCGTGCCGGTGTACGAGGCGAAGGAATATATCGAGACGTACTTTGAGCGCTTCCCCGGCATCCGCCGCTATATGGATGAGGTCGTCGCGCAGGCGAAGGAGCGCGGCTATGTCGAAACGCTGATGCACCGCCGCCGCGCGCTGCCCGAGCTGGCGGCGAGCAACTTCAATACCCGTTCGTTCGGCGAGCGTGTCGCGCGCAACATGCCCATCCAGGGCACAGCCGCGGACGTCATCAAGCTCGCAATGGTGCGCGTCGACGAGCGACTGCACAAGGAAAACTTAAAGGCAAAGCTCATTTTGCAGGTGCACGACGAACTCATCGTCGAGTGCCCGGAGGAGGAAAAGGAGACGGTCGCACGGCTCCTCACCGAGGAGATGGAGGGCGCAGTGCACCTCTCCGTTCCCCTGACCGCCGAGGCCCACTGGGGCATAAACTGGCTGGAAGCCAAATGACCGGAGGAAACCAATGGAACAGTTAAAGAAAAAAGTCCGCATTGTGCCGATGACGAACGAATATTTGAATGACGTTGCCGAGCTTGAGCGCACATGCTTCTCGAACCCCTGGTCGCGCAACATGCTCGCAGAGGAGCTTGAAAACGCGTGCTCGGCCTTCTTAGTCGCGCTGGATGCAGAAAACGGCAGCGTCGTCGGCTACGCGGGGCTGCTCGCCGTCGTGGACGAGGGCTGCATCACCAAGATGGCCGTCCGCCCCGACTGCCGCCGCGGCGGTGTGGCGGGTCAGCTTCTCGACGTGTTTATCCGCTTCGCCGAGGGCAGCGGCCTTGCGTTCTTGACGCTTGAGGTGCGTGAGAGCAACTATGCCGCCATCGCGCTGTACGGCAGCCGCGGCTTCCGCGGCGAAGGCCGCCGCAAAAACTACTACGACCACCCGAAAGAGGACGCCATCATCATGACGAAGGAATTCGGCGCGGCAGAAGCGGAGGCGCAGCAATGAAAATTCTCGCTTTCGAGTCCTCCTGCGACGAGACTGCCGTCGCAGTCGTCGAGGACGGGCGCAAAATCCTCTCCGACGCCATCGCGTCGCAGGCCGACCTGCACGCGCTCTACGGCGGCGTCGTGCCGGAGATCGCGTCGCGCAAGCACATCGAGGCCATCGCCGCGCTGACCGATCAGGCGCTCAAGGAGGCGGGCGTCGAGAAAAAAGGCATCGACGCCGTGGCCGCGACCTACGCGCCGGGTCTCATCGGCGCGGTGCTCGTGGGGCTGAACTTTGCCAAGAGCGCGGCCTACGCGCTGAATGTGCCGCTCATCCCTGTGCACCACATCCGCGGCCACATCGCCGCGAATTACTTAGCGTTCCCAGAGCTTGAGCCGCCGTTTCTGGCGCTGTGCATGTCCGGCGGCAACACGCTCATCGTCGACGTGCGCGACTACACGGACTTTGCGCTCCTCGGCGCGACGCGTGACGATGCGGCGGGCGAGTGCTTTGACAAGGCCGCGCGTGTGCTCGGCCTTCCCTACCCCGGCGGCGCAGCGATGGACAAGCTCGCCCACGAGAGCGAGGGCGGCGTCTACGAGCTGCCGCGCGCGAAGATTGACGGGTGCCCTCTCGATATGAGTTTTTCGGGCCTCAAGACCGCCGTCGTAAACCTTGCCCACAACGCCGAGCAGACGGGAAAGCAGCTCGACCGTGCGGCGCTTGCGCGCGACTTCACGCAGGCTGTTGTCGACGAGCTCGTCCCGCGCGCGATGCTCGCCATGCAGCAAAGCGGGCGCAAGGTACTCGTCGCCGCAGGCGGTGTCGCCGCGAACTCGTTCATCCGCGCAGAGCTCGAAAAGGAGTGCCGAAAGCACGGCTACCGGCTCTACATGCCGCCGCTCAAGCTCTGTGGTGACAACGGCGCGATGATCGGCGCACAAGGGTATTATGAGTATCTCGCCGGCGCGCGAGCGGATTGGGCGCTGAACGCGTATGCGACGAGAGATATTGACGATCCTATCGTCTGAGGGTTTACAGCGCGGCAGCGCTGGTTCTTATTCCCCTGCACCGTGCAGGGGGGGCGATCAAGGGGGATATTCTCTTTCCTCGGAAAGAGAATATCCCCCTTTGACCCCCAAGAG
>ERZ773138.475-NODE-475-length-48007-cov-4.237842_pt1 | contig 48007 bp, 35 predicted proteins | sample MGYA00511114_ERZ773138 | MGnify/ENA primary metagenome ERZ773138 (study PRJEB29015, sample SAMEA2737805) | human gut metagenome | biome: human gut; feature: human-associated habitat; material: faeces | place: China | collected 2012 ...
TGCCGTCATGAGCGCCTTTTAGGCACGATCTCTGATGTTGCACCGATCCTGTGGCAGAATGGTGCCCTGGCAAGACTGAAAAAGGGTGAGAAGATCGATAAGCTTCTGTTTAACGGATATTCTACTATTTCACTGGGCTATGCAGGACTGTATGAAATGTGCATGAGAATGCTTGGAAAGTCCCATACAGACCCGGAGGCACGTCCATTTGCATTAAAGGTAATGCAAAGATTAAACGAAAAATGTGCAGAATGGAAGGCTAATGAGAATATCAGCTATTCCGTATATGGAACACCAATGGAGTCGACTACATACAAATTTGCCAAATGCCTGCAGAAGCGTTTTGGGATTATAAAAGATGTAACGGATCATGATTACATTACCAATAGCTACCATGTAAATGTCAGAGAAGAGATTACTGCTTTTGAAAAATTAAAATTCGAAAGCGAATTTCAAAAGTTATCTCCAGGTGGTGCCATCAGTTATGTCGAAGTACCGAATCTTCAGAATAACATTCCGGCTGTATTATCTGTTATGAAATATATATACGAAAATATTATGTATGCAGAGCTGAATACAAAGAGTGATTACTGCGAAAAATGCGGTTATGATGGCGAGATCAAGATTGTGTCAGATGATTCTGGAAAACTTATTTGGGAGTGCCCAAATTGTGGAAACAGAGATAAAAATCTGCTGTATGTTGCAAGAAGAACATGCGGATATATAGGAACGCAATGGTGGTCAGAAGGAAGAACGGCAGAAATCCGTGATAGAAAGCTACATTTATAATTGTAGAAATTATATGTATTAAGTCCATTTCCGAAAAAATTTTTTCTGGAAAATGTTGCAAAAATGGACTTTTTATAATTTTCTTCCATCAAAAAATCAAGTCCCTTAAAAAAGGGGCTTGATTTTTTTTGTATTTCGTTGTATGAGACAGACTCTATTTTTCAGAAGAGTTTTTGATCTGGGTAAGAAAATCCTGCATTTGTGTTTCTACAGTTTTTGATGCCTTATCCTGCATTGCCAGCGGTTTTAAATCCTTGTAGCGGTTATGATTCCCGAATATATCAAGGATGGAATTGTCATGGTTCAATTTACATACGCAGCTATTATATACAGCTTTTACATCACGTATTGGCATATTTAAGTCTTGTGCTACTTTTTCAAAAGATTTTTGCTTTGCCTCGTCGAGATTTACTCTAGCAAGCAAAACAGTGATTTCTAAATCAGTGCAATTGTCTGAAATAGCTTTGTATAAGATTTTCTTGTTTTCTTTTTCTTCAAAGCTTTCTTCTGGTGTTGGCAATTGAGCTTGAAGTTTAAACTCTTTATCAACATCAGCCATTTTTGCATTTTGGGAATAATGATCTGTCTGTTTGATTACTTTTACACTTAACCCGGTTGCAGCACTAAGCATTTCAATCGTTGGTTCGATATTACGCTTCTCGAATTCTGTTCGTGCCTTATCAATTTTCCTTTTGTTGTTTGAGTCATATTGTGTCAAATGCGTTTTTTCGTCTCTCAGAAATTTAGAAACCTGCTCTCTTATATACCGTACAATGAAAGTACTTGGCGCGGCTTTTTGAGGATCATACATAGGAAGCTTCACATAATATTCTACAAAGACTGATTGTAAAATATCAGAACGATCAGATTTGTTGATCTTATAGCTGGATGTCATGTCATTAATAGTTTTTATGACAAATTTTTCAAGAACATCCCATAAGTGAAGTGCGATTTTGTTTTGATATGATTTGACTTGTTCTGGTGTTAAATCGTCACGCAGCTCTAATGCTTTATAAGTATTCATATACCTACAAAATTCAATCTGCTCTTCGGTGACTGTGATTGTAAGAGCATTATCATTAGTTGATTTGTTACTTTGACTTTTTGGATTGTTTTTTACTACTTCTTTTTTACTACTCATGTTTTTAAACTCCTTTCGCTATAGTGCAAATAAGTCTCATATTAAAATGGTAGAATTCGCCAAAAATAAAACGAATTAGCTAATTTTTTTTACAAAAAAAAACTATATCAGATAGCATCCGTACATTTTTTTTTGCAAAAAACACCATATTAATGGGAAACCTGAGACTTGTATGTATTGCATTAAAAGGGAGTTTTTTTGAAAAAAACTGGAAAGGAGTTAGTTATGTTTCCGCCTAAAAAAACGAAAATGAAGAAAGCAATAGCTGTTTTACTTTCCTGTACATTCCTGATGGGAAGTATTGTGCCCACATATGCAGATGATGATGCATTTGAAGGATGGAATTCAGATACAAAAGAAGATGCGTGGACTGTTTATACAACAACTGAATGGGCAACGGTACAAGATCAGTTGCTATTAGGACAGGCGTCAACATCAATGAAAGCGGATGTAAGCAGATCTGTCCGCAATTTGGAAAGTAAAGTTAAGGATATATTAAAAGAAGTTGATGGCGGCATGTTTGCTGCTTCGAAATATACAGAATTAACACTTGCAATGATTGAGGTGCTATCACAAGGGGGGCAGGGATACCAGGGAATACCTTTCGAAAGAGATCCTGCTCATGTAGCACAGTATTTTGATCCGTCTGTAAAGAATAGCATTACTCAAGAGAAATCTATTGAAAAATTAGTTGCCCGCTATTTTGCGGCCGAAGATGCACATTCCGGTCAAAGTGATTTTGCTTCTATTTATAAAAGCGACGATGCTTTGATGGCTGTTGTACAGGGGGTAATGTTCGGCTCAGATTACAGTAAGAATAATAGTAAATATACAAAAGAAAATTCGCAGGCATTTTATAATGCAAAAAAAGCATCATTTGACGCAAAAGGGGTTGCTCCGGATTCATTATTTGCCCTTGCCGTAAAGCAGAGATATTCTACTGTTAATATAGGAGGGTCTGGCTCTATTACCGGTGGATCAGGATATGTGCAATGGATGATTAACTTTGCGGCTGATGAAACGCATGGATACAGTATGGCAAACAGGTGCATGAATCCGGACGTAGATTGTTCCAGCTTTGTATATTATGGGTTGCGGTACGGCGCTGGCTACGGTACAAATCTTCTTGGAGCAAGTCCGTTTTCAACGTATACAATGGATAGTGCTTTAAAAAAAAGTGGATTTGCTCGTCTTCCTAGACCAGCCAGCATAAATGATCTACATGTTGGAGATATCTTGTGGTGCACAGATCATACAGAGGTATATGTTGGAAATGGGAAAGACGTGGGGGCACATTCGAACAAAGATGGCAGACCGGGGGATAGTAGTGGAAGAGAAGTGAGTGTTTCTAGCTGTAATTATATGTTTAAGCGATGTACAGCTATCTATCGAAAATAAATGCAAAGTCTCACATAAAAATTGTCAGATATTCCATGTTATAAACGAGAACATTACAAAATTGGAGAAATATCATATGTTTCCTTTTTGCAACTCCTATGCTATAATGTACTCAAAAATAAGGGATATTCCCTGGTAAGATCAGGGATAAGCTCTTTGCCTTTCTCTGATTTTATAAAAAATCGAAGGAAGGAGATGATTCGAATGGGATCAAAAAAAAGCATGCGGGCAAAACGGGATGCGATTTCAAAAATGACATTAATGACGGATATCTTTTTTGAAGCTTTTGCGGAAGATGTAAATGCAATTCAGGAAATGTTGCGGGTAATCCTGAAAGATGAATTGACTGTTCTGAACGTAATTCCTCAAAAGCAGATTCGGAACCTTTTTGGAAGATCTGTGCGCTTGGATGCTGTGTGTAAGTTAAGCGATGATAGGATTGTGGAGATCGAAATCCAAAACGAAGACAATGATGATCATGTGAAACGAGCATTTTTCAATTCTGCACAGATTATGGTAAAAAACTCACAAACCGGAACGAAATTTGAAGAGTTGCCACATGTAATTATCATCTACATTTCAGGATTCGATCCGTTTGGCAATGGTCTATTAACATATCATCCGCAGTTGGTAATCAAAGAAACAGAGGAAATAATCGATGATGGAACCGAATACATATTTGTAAATACAAAAGCAGATGATGGAACGAAACTTGCCAGACTAATGAAACGAATGCAGGAAAGAGAAATTGCTGATCCGGAATTTCCGGAAATAACTCGAAAATTCAATCAACTTAAAAATAATGAGAAAGGGGTTAATCACATGTGCCAGTTAATGGAAGAATACACAAAAGATGCGAGAGCTGAAGGCAAGGCTGAAGGATTGCTGCTCGGAAAAATAGAAATATACTACAATGATTTAAAATTAACTCCAATGGAAATAGCAAAAAAGCTAGAAATCACCGAAGATAAAGTCAAAGAGCTGATTGCGTCTATGTGACTTCACAAAAGGAAACATGCAAAAAGAGATCTCTTTATGAGATCTCTTTTTTGCGTTAAACAAATCTTATATAATGGTATTTTCTTGCTCTTTTTCGCTATTTCCAGCAAGTAATAATGAATTGATCATCTCTGCTTGCTCAGGATCACTCTGTAATAGTCTTCTATATTGGGCTTCTATATATTCATATTTTTCAATTTTTCCTATGTTTTCTTGTACAAATGCTTGCTGCTTATAAAAATCATCGACTTGCATTTGAAGATCATGAACAGTTTTTTTAATTTGTGCTTTTTGTGAATGCAGAAGAGCAATCTCTTTTTCAGTATCATTCTTTTCTTTATAGAGTTTGTCTATATCTGTAGAAATTGAAGATTTCGCTGTAAGCAATTCCCTTTCCAAAATCTTACGTTGCTGAATTCGCTCTTCGTCTATTTTTCTCCTTGCTTCTCTATCTGCTTCATCTCTTCTTCGCATAGAATCGGCTTGTAATTCCTGAATCTGGTCTAATATTCGGTTATGATATTCTAGTGCAGATTCGTTTTCTTTTGGAGGGTCTACTTCTATCCCACGATTTAGACCAGCATAGTATTTTTTTATATCCTGGTGTCTGGCTTGACTGCCCTCCAATCCACGTTCCAAACCGAATTCTTCCATATCTTTGGCATAAGATGTCTGGAGGTCAGAAAGCTTTTTACTTCCGTCTAAAAAGCGGCTTGCATTTAGGTGCCCGTTTTCGTCAATCGGCACAATGATTGCGTGACAATGGACATTTCCAGGCTCATCAGCATGATACACGATGCTGGCAATATTAGATTTTTTATCTTTAGCAACATTGAATGTATTTTGCATCCATTCAACATTTTTCTTTTTCCAGGATTGAATATCTATGTCTTCACCTTTCGAGAAAGTAGTAATAACTTCTATAGCATGCACCGCATTTTTCCGTATTTTGTGGTTTTTATAGTAAGGCAAAGAATCTATTCGCTCCTTGAAAAAATCATTATAAGTTTTTGGAACTCCATTTTTATCATAACCAAGCTCTAACAATTCTTCATTCAAATGTAATAAAGAATTATCTGCATTTTCTACATTGATTTGCCTGTAATTGTGGATGTACTTAGATGTTAGTTCACCTTGCGATTTGACCTTTTCTGTGCTAAAAAAACAATAGCCCATTTTAATTCTCCTTTGGTTTCTTTTTTATAACTCAAGCTATTAACCAGTGAGTTTTCTGTTAGAGATTCTTTGAAAATATGGTTGCTTTTAAAAAAGAAAAATATTCCAAATTAAAATGAACATTTGTTGACGCTCGCTGAAGATAAGCGTATAATATAATTATGTACGGATATATCTCAAAACCGTATCTAAAGGAGTAATTGTTATGAAAAAAATAAAAAAATTAACTACAATGGTAGCAACATCGGCTGTAATTGCATCAACGGTAGCTGCACCTATGGCTACAGTGGTACATGCTGATGAGAAAGGACAGGATCCGGCCGAAGAAAAGCAAGCCGGCTCAAAAGCTAAGGCATCGAATCTGAAAGAAGCAAAGTCTGATCTGGATTCCGCAAAAGCTGCAAGCAAGAAAACTTCTGAAGCTGAAAAAAAAGCAAAAGAAAATTATGAGGCGGCAAAAGCTGAAGAGGATGCTGCAAAAGCCAATGCTGCGGATGCTGTAAAGCATGCGGAAGAAGCAAAATTATCAGCACAGAAAGCATTTGATGATGCAAAAACGCAGGCATCTTCTGATGCTGTAAAAGCTGCGGATAAGGTAAGAAATTTACAGTCTGAAAAAGAAACAGCTAAAAAAACAGCAAACAATAAGAAAGCTGCATTGAATCTTGCAGAGCAGGCTTCCAAGCTCGCAAAAGATACCCTGGATCAGATACAGGCATCAATAAAGGTATCTGAGGATGATGTTTCAAACAAAAAAACATCTCTTGATAATGCAAACCAGACTGTCATTGAAAAAGAGAACGCTGTTAAAAATGCCCAGACAAATATAGATACTTTAACCGGACAGGTAACAGAAGCGCAGCATAAACTTGCAGAAACCCAGGCAACACTTGCAAATGCCACATCTGCAAAAGAGCAGGCTCAGGCACAGGCTAAAAAAGCAGAAGCTGACCTCGCAAGTGCAAAAACAGCTTTGGCACAGGCTCAGGCACAGGCAGAAGCGGGATCTCCGGAATATAAAGCAGCACTGCAGGCTGTGGAAGATGCAAAGGCAGCACTTGCTGCAGCACAGGCAGTACAGACAGAAAAGCAGAATGCAGTGGAAGCTGCTCAGGCAGCACTTACTGCAGCACAGAATAAAGTAGTCGATGCTGAAAACGGCATCACACAGGCAGAAAAAGACGTGGAAGTGGCGAATGCAGAAGCTACACTCGCCAGTGCAAAAGAGGCATTGGACAATGCGTCAGCAGAAGTATCATCAAAGCAGGCCGCTGTTGATTCGGCGCAGGCATCCTATAATACTGCCAAAGCTGATAAGGATGCAAAAGATCAGGCAGTTACAGCAGCCAAGATTCAGGCAGAACAGGCACAGACCGCATTAAACAATGCCAGTGCGGAAGTGTCAAAACAGGAAGCCGTGATTTCACAGGCTACCAATGATCTGTCAGCAGCGCAGGCGAACCTGTCAAATGTGACTGCACAGCTTTCTAACGCCCAGGATGTATTGACTCAGGCTAATGTTGCACTTTCTGGAGCACAGGCAGCTAAATCAAGTGCACAGAGTAAAGTTGACGCAGCGCAGAAAGCGTATGATGCAGCAAAGGCAAAAGCAGATGCGGCAGAACAGAAAATCAAAGATGGTGCTTTTGCATTTTTTGAAACAATGGCAGCGAATGGAGATTCCAGCGCACAAAAAGCATTAAAAATCCTTACCGATACTAAAGATGTCGCTTATGGTGATACGACAGGGCAGGCAATCTCATCATATACGCATAAAGGGGACGCAAAGGACGCAACATCTTTGGAAAACATGAAAATAGCATTGGAATTGATTAAAGAGTGCAATGAACTTAGAAAACAGGAAGGTGTTCCGCCAGTAAATGTAAGTGATGAGCTGATGGCGATGGGACAAGTAGACGCGAACTGGGCTACACAATACAACCATCATCCAGGAGTTTTTAATACACAAGAATGTCTTGCGTGGGGATATTCAGATCCGTATGATGGATGGTATTACAAAGAAAAAGCAAATGCAGAAGCGGGCAAAGGCGAAACCGGCCATTATTATGCAATGATTAATAAAAATAATACTATTGCTGGATTTGGGTACAGCCGATACAATGCTATTTATCAGACAAATAGAACAAGTAGTTTAATTCTTGATGAAAATCACGATCTAATTACAGGAAAAGATTATTATGATAATACGATGTCATTCGAAGATTATTATAATCGTTTCATGAACTATTACAATGATCTGATGTCAGCCCCGGAACAGGCAAAAGATGCATTGAATGCATTAAATGCAGCAAAGGCAGAACTTGAAAGTGCGAATAAAGCAATCACTGATGCGCAGAAAAAAGCCGAGGATGCAAAGGATAAGGTAAAACAGCTTGAGGCAGAGAAGAAAGCTGCAGAATCGGATGCATCAGAAAAGCAGGACGCTCTGGATAATGCAAAAAAAACACTTATTTCCAAAAACACAGCAAAAGCAGATGCACAGGCGGCTTTGAATAAAGCAAACCAGAAGTCTGCAGACGCCAAATCAGAGGCAGACCAGGCTGCAAAAACACTTGCATCGAAATCTGAGGCATTGAAATCCGCACAGTCAACACTGAATAAGGTACAGAAAGAACATTCTGAAAAGCAGAATAATTATGATGTGGCATTAAAAGAAGTAAGTGCTTTAAAGGGTGATACAAAAGCAACATCCGAAAGCGCAAAAGCACATCAGAAACAGGCAGAACAGGCATTAAAAAATGCAAAAGCAGCCAAAACAGACGCAGATGCAGACGCAAAAATGAAAGAAACAGCCCTGACAGATGCGAAAACAGCAAAAGCGGATGCAGATACAAAGGTAAGTGCGAAAGAGACAACACTTGCAAATGCAAAAGCATCACGCGATAAGATCGAGGCGGAAGTAAGTGCAGACCTTGCAAAGAAGCGGGAAAATGTATCAGCAAGAGAAGCAGCTGTGAAGCAGGCGAAAGCTGTTGCCGCCGAAAAAGAGCAGGCAGAAAAAGAAGCACTGAACTCAAAATCAGATGCGGAAGCTGCTAAAACATCTCTGGAAGTAAAACTTGCAGATGCTAAAGTAGATCTATCCGAAAAGAAGACAGCACTTGCAAATGCAACATCTGTAAAAGAGCAGGCGCAAAAGGAATATGATAAAGTCGTTGAAGCGATCACTCCGCTCAGGAATGCTCAGAATGACTATAAGTTGAAAAAAACAGCAGAGGATACTGCTAAGGCTGAATACCAGGAAGCTCAGGATACTATAGATAAGCTTTCTACTGCATTAGTTGATGCGGTGGAATCGCAGAAAAATGCTGAAGACAGAATGGAGAGAGCAAAACACCTTTCATATGAAGACGCTCTTGTAAATGAAATTACAGATTCTGATTTTGCATATCTGAATGATGAAATTAAAAATGTAAAAGATGCAGATGCAAGAATCTCATTATTACAGGCTGCATATGAAGATGCTGTTAAGAAGGTTGCAGAAACAAAACAGACTTACGAAGATGCAAAAACAGCAAATGCAAAAGCTTCTGCAGAATTAGCTGTTGCTCAGACAACTTATGACAAATATCTCGCAGAAAAGAGAGCTCAGGATGCAATTGATAAAGCGAAAGCAGATGAAGAGTCAAAAAAAGCAAATGAGATGATTCGCCGGGTACTGAAACAGAAATCATCGGTAGATAATTATAACGATATAATTCCTACATCAGTTGTGAAGAATTCTGCGAATGATCGTGCTGATTCTGTAAAAACTGGAGATTCAGCGAATGTTGCTGGTTTAGCTGCAGCAATGGGTATGGCCGGCATTGCAGTTGCGGCATCACTTGAAGAGAAGAAACGTCGGAAAATTAAAAAATAATATTTTGTCAAACAATAAGGAGAGGTATTTGGAAACATTCCACATACCCCTCTTTTTTTGACTTTGAATTTGCACTATCGAATTCGAGTAATTCGCCTTTTTTGCAAAAAAAAATATAAAAGAAGAAAATGTTATACTAAGTGCATGACAGATGAGAGCTTATTTTTATCATTTGTTTTTTAAAAAACTTTAAAATGCATTTAGGAGGAAACAACATGAGTAAAAAAAATTTGAAAAAACTTTCTACATCAATTGCTACAGTTACAATTGCGGCAGCATCAGGAATTACACCTGCGATGGCGCAGACGTCAAATGGAAAAACTGAAATTGCAAAAACACAAGCGCAGAAAACTCTGGATAATGGCCTTGTAAATCAGAAAACTGCAAAAGAAAATTATGCAGAAGCAAAAAAAGTCAATAACGAAGCAAATAAGAGGGAAAATCAGGCAAAAGAGGAATATGAAGCAGCAAAGAAGGAAGAATTACGGGCTCAGTCACAGGCTCAAGAAGCAATCAACAGAGCAGAAAAAGCAAAAAAAGAGGCACAGGAAGCATTTGAAAAAGCAGTCGCAGATGCAAATGATAAGGTGATCGCAACCAATAATGCAATTGAAGCAAATAATACAGCTAAAAAAGAAGCAGAAATTGATTATGTTGCATCAGTAAAAAGAGTGCAGGAAGCAACAAGAAAAACAGAAAAAGCTTATAAAGAGCTAGAAGTGGCAAAAAAAGAGGTTACAGTAACCGAAGAAGATGTGAATGCAAATAAAGTGATTCTTGATTCAGCCAACAAAGATTATGGAGAAAAATATGCAACCATGTCTAATGCCCAGGCAAATGTAGATGCTTTAACCGGACAGGTAACAGAAGCGCAGCATAAACTTGCAGAAACCCAGGCAACACTTGCAAATGCCACATCTGCAAAAGAGCAGGCTCAGGCACAGGCTAAAAAAGCAGAAGCTGACCTCGCAAGTGCAAAAACAGCTTTGGCACAGGCTCAGGCACAGGCAGAAGCGGGATCTCCGGAATATAAAGCAGCACTGCAGGCTGTGGAAGATGCAAAGGCAGCACTTGCTGCAGCACAGGCAGTACAGACAGAAAAGCAGAATGCAGTGGAAGCTGCTCAGGCAGCACTTACTGCAGCACAGAATAAAGTAGTCGATGCTGAAAACGGCATCACACAGGCAGAAAAAGACGTGGAAGTGGCGAATGCAGAAGCTACACTCGCCAGTGCAAAAGAGGCATTGGACAATGCGTCAGCAGAAGTATCATCAAAGCAGGCCGCTGTTGATTCGGCGCAGGCATCCTATAATACTGCCAAAGCTGATAAGGATGCAAAAGATCAGGCAGTTACAGCAGCCAAGATTCAGGCAGAACAGGCACAGACCGCATTAAACAATGCCAGTGCGGAAGTGTCAAAACAGGAAGCCGTGATTTCACAGGCTACCAATGATCTGTCAGCAGCGCAGGCGAACCTGTCAAATGTGACTGCACAGCTTTCTAACGCCCAGGATGTATTGACTCAGGCTAATGTTGCACTTTCTGGAGCACAGGCAGCTAAATCAAGTGCACAGAGTAAAGTTGACGCAGCGCAGAAAGCGTATGATGCAGCAAAGGCAAAAGCAGATGCGGCAGAACAGAAAATCAAAGATGGTGCTTTTGCATTTTTTGAAACAATGGCAGCGAATGGAGATTCCAGCGCACAAAAAGCATTAAAAATCCTTACCGATACTAAAGATGTCGCTTATGGTGATACGACAGGGCAGGCAATCTCATCATATACGCATAAAGGGGACGCAAAGGACGCAACATCTTTGGAAAACATGAAAATAGCATTGGAATTGATTAAAGAGTGCAATGAACTTAGAAAACAGGAAGGTGTTCCGCCAGTAAATGTAAGTGATGAGCTGATGGCGATGGGACAAGTAGACGCGAACTGGGCTACACAATACAACCATCATCCAGGAGTTTTTAATACACAAGAATGTCTTGCGTGGGGATATTCAGATCCGTATGATGGATGGTATTACAAAGAAAAAGCAAATGCAGAAGCGGGCAAAGGCGAAACCGGCCATTATTATGCAATGATTAATAAAAATAATACTATTGCTGGATTTGGGTACAGCCGATACAATGCTATTTATCAGACAAATAGAACAAGTAGTTTAATTCTTGATGAAAATCACGATCTAATTACAGGAAAAGATTATTATGATAATACGATGTCATTCGAAGATTATTATAATCGTTTCATGAACTATTACAATGATCTGATGTCAGCCCCGGAACAGGCAAAAGATGCATTGAATGCATTAAATGCAGCAAAGGCAGAACTTGAAAGTGCGAATAAAGCAATCACTGATGCGCAGAAAAAAGCCGAGGATGCAAAGGATAAGGTAAAACAGCTTGAGGCAGAGAAGAAAGCTGCAGAATCGGATGCATCAGAAAAGCAGGACGCTCTGGATAATGCAAAAAAAACACTTATTTCCAAAAACACAGCAAAAGCAGATGCACAGGCGGCTTTGAATAAAGCAAACCAGAAGTCTGCAGACGCCAAATCAGAGGCAGACCAGGCTGCAAAAACACTTGCATCGAAATCTGAGGCATTGAAATCCGCACAGTCAACACTGAATAAGGTACAGAAAGAACATTCTGAAAAGCAGAATAATTATGATGTGGCATTAAAAGAAGTAAGTGCTTTAAAGGGTGATACAAAAGCAACATCCGAAAGCGCAAAAGCACATCAGAAACAGGCAGAACAGGCATTAAAAAATGCAAAAGCAGCCAAAACAGACGCAGATGCAGACGCAAAAATGAAAGAAACAGCCCTGACAGATGCGAAAACAGCAAAAGCGGATGCAGATACAAAGGTAAGTGCGAAAGAGACAACACTTGCAAATGCAAAAGCATCACGCGATAAGATCGAGGCGGAAGTAAGTGCAGACCTTGCAAAGAAGCGGGAAAATGTATCAGCAAGAGAAGCAGCTGTGAAGCAGGCGAAAGCTGTTGCCGCCGAAAAAGAGCAGGCAGAAAAAGAAGCACTGAACTCAAAATCAGATGCGGAAGCTGCTAAAACATCTCTGGAAGTAAAACTTGCAGATGCTAAAGTAGATCTATCCGAAAAGAAGACAGCACTTGCAAATGCAACATCTGTAAAAGAGCAGGCGCAAAAGGAATATGATAAAGTCGTTGAAGCGATCACTCCGCTCAGAAATGCGAAGACAGCATATGAAGAAGCTTCAAAGGAAAAAGAAACCGTTACATTAGCTTATGCAAAAGCACAGGAAAGAGTAGATGAATTGCAGAAAAAATCAGATGAACTGGCATCAAAATTAATGCAGGCTACTGATAAATTAGATCGTGCATGTAAACTTGACCTGGAAGATGCAATTAATCATGCGATAGAAGATGAGGATTTTGCCTACTTGAATGATTATACTGGAAAGATTAAGTCAACAGCTGAAGCCGTTGTTAAAGCAAATATTGCTTTGAATGAAGCGAAGGAACACCTTGCGGAAAAATCACAGGCTTACGATGTAGCAAAAAGTCAGCATTCTGAAGCTATGGCGCAGCTTGCAATCGCAAAAAGTGAGTACGATAAGTATGAGGCTGAGAGGTTGCGTACCGAGCAAACGACTACTAATACCGAAATGTATAACAGCAACAATAAAGTGATGTCTGCTAAAAGTGCTGGTAACAACGTGGTAAAGACAGGTGATACTTCCATGATCGCTCTTTATGGTGTAGGAACAATTACAGGGCTTGGAACAGCGTTAGCATCCTTTGTACGAAAAAAACACAAATAGTGTTCAACTCCCTACCTGGAGAAATCTAGGTGGGAGTTTTTTTTGTATTAAATTTAAGTAAAAATGATTGTCATATCTTTACCAAATGTCGCCGTAAAACCACTTGCTTTATCAATGAAGATATAAGACGACTTATCATATATAAATGATAAACAGCTGTAGGTAGGATGATAATTACGGTTAAAGAAATATCATATATACATGATTAACGTGAATAATTAGATAATTATCGCATATAAGTGATATTTTATATTTTTCACACTATGCTCTGCAGAATTCCACAATTCTTTCATATTATATTGAATATATATAAAGGAGAGGAACGCTTATGGGAACAAAAATAATGAACTTTTTTAAAAGGAAGGGAAAATGTGGAGGAAAATTTTTTATTAATACATTAATACTTACTGGTGTATTAATCGGAGCTTTAGGGGTGTGCAAGACAAAATCAATAGCTGCTGAAGTATCCAAAAGAACTTACACTATATCTTTACAAGATGTAAGGGACTGCGATATTTCTTTTGTAGGGTCTGATGAAAAACAGAAAGATTTTTCAAGCAGTGATACAGTTAGGGTTAAGGTAACACCTCATGATGGATATGATTTTGACGGATTGAGCATGTTTAAAACAGATGATTATGACAGTATTCTGACAACTAATGATTTTGTGGATATCTATGGTACTGACAAGTCTGTATATGAACTTTCAGTACCAGAATGTGATGCAACAATTTCTCCTTCCGCTTGTGAAAAAAGTTCATCTTCCGATCAGACAAAAATAAAAGCCAAATCTATGAAAAGAGCTGCGAGATCGACAACTCACACTATGGGAAGAATTGCAGGAAATTCTACGCCTATTGTTGTAGCCGATAACAATAATAAATTAGTAAAAACATTCAACGAAGGTATGCTTACAGTGGATGGTAAACAGGCGTTTTGCATCGATGTTGGAAAGGGATTCCGAACTGGGGCATGTACATCAAAAAATGCTTTGGATTATGGAATTTCACAATTATACATTGACCGCCTTGCTTATGCCGATAGCTGTGTGGAAACATATGGAAATGCACTTGGGTTGAGTTCCAAGCAAAAATACGCATTGAAACAGGTGTGTATATGGAGATTATTGGATGGATATTATGGGTGGAATAGAGCAAATACACATATAAACCCGACAGATTTGGATATTAACAGGCAACAACAGATTTTAATACATTTTTTTAATGATCCAATCGATACTTCTTATACAGCAAGTGGAACTGTGTATATTAATGGGAACCATCAACCGTTAGCGATTTTCAGCAGGGAAAAGAAAACAACATATACAAGTTTGGAGGTCCAAAAGACTTGGGATGATTATGATAACGCAACAGGACAAAGACCTGGAGAAGTCACAGTCGATCTTTACTGGTATGATGAAAAAGACCCAAACACCAAAAATCTATACAAAACAGCTGTTTTAAACGCTGCTAATAACTGGCATTATAAATGGACAAATCTTGAACGACAAGAAGGAAACAAAGTATATGGATATACCGCGGAAGAACGTTCTGTGAGCGGTTATTACCAAAATGGTATAATTCAGTGGTCAGGCGATTATGCTAATGGATGGTCTGGAACTATCACAAATTCCGTTGAAAATGTAACTACATCACTTTCTGTCCACAAAAACTGGGATGACAATGATAATCTTTTGCATTCCAGACCGGAAAAAATTAAAGTCGATTTGGTACAATGGGATGAATCTGATAAAATTAATACAAAAAAAGTCATTGAAACTGCAACGTTAAGCGAAGAAAATAATTGGAAAAAAGAATGGACAGACCTTCCATTTAAGAAAAATAAAACGGTATACGGATATAGTATTCAGGAACATGATGTGGAAAATTACAAACATTCCGATATTGTTTGGACTGGTGGATATTTGGAAAACGGTGGTTGGCATGCAGAATTAACAAATATCATCCAAACCGGAAAAGTGAAGATTAAAAAAGTATCAAGTAACACTGACATTACGAATGATAACAGAATCTATTCCATGGAAAAAGCTGTCTATGGTGCATACAGTGACGAAGCATGCAAGAATAAGGTGACGGAATTTACAACAGGCACCGATGGAGTATCCAATGAAGCAGAACTTAATGCCGGAACTTACTACATCAAAGAAATTTCAGCCCCGGAAGGAATGGCGATGAACGATGATGTATACAAATTAACACTTCCGGCTGGTCAGGAGGCAACAGTTATAGTATCTGATCCACCAAAAGCAAATAATATAGGATTACTTCTGCAGAAACAGGATTCTGAAACTGGAAAGAATAAGGGGCAGGGAATTGCCACTCTGAAAGGTGCGCAGTACACTGTAAAATATTATGACACATATTCTGATACAGATCCAGGAACGAATAACAGCCCAAAACGTACATGGGTGTTCGAAACCGATGAAAATGGTGAGATCCAGTATGATGACGATCATAAAGTGAGCGGTGATGAATTATATCACAGAAATGATGGAACAAAATGCCTGCCACTTGGAACGATCACTATTCAGGAAACAAAAGCGCCAGACGGATATGAACTGAACGACCAGTTGTATGTTTCACAGATTAAAGGAATTGCTGCTGAAGGCAATCAGAATGTAAACACGTACAATGCAGTAACATGGAAAGAAGAGGCTATCCGAATTGCTATAGAAAAAAAAGAAACTGGGACTGATCGTGCAATTCCTAATGTAGTATTTCAGCATACCAGACCTGACGGAAAAACAGAGGAGATGAGTACGGGCAGAGCTGGCAAAGTCTATATTCAGAATCAGGTTATCGGACAGCACACAATAAAGGAAGTAAAAACTGTGGATGGCTATAAAATTGCTGATGGGGAGATTACTTTTGATATTGACGAAAATCAGGATATGACTGTTATCAGTAATACTACAAATGGAAAGATGAATCTTACGCAGGATCCAGTTACAAAACAGCTTTCCATGGAAGCTTCGAATGACCTTGCGATGTATAAAGCTATCATCGTAAAAACAAACGAAAAAGATAAAAAACTTCCGGGTGCAGAATTCACACTGTATAGTGATAAAAATTGTACACAGAAAGTTGGAAAAGCAGTAACAGATGAGGAAGGAAAACTTTCTTTCAGTGATCTGGAAGTTAATAAAAAATATTACTTCACAGAGACAAAAGCACCTGCTGGATACCGCATTCCAGTAACGAAAGATAGCAAGCCGGTCGTATATGAGATGTATACTACATCAAATCCACTGGAACAGGAATTCCACTTCTTTATCGATGAGAAAGAACAGCCGGAATCAAGTATCACGGGAACAGTAGCTGATAGGGAGGTAAATGTCCTGATTCAGAACAATACACTGCAGAAGCTTCCGGAAACAGGTACACATGTGGCGATGATCTTAACAGTATTAGCTTGTATCAGTCTTATAGCCGGTATCTTTGCGATTAAGAAAAACAAAAAAATATAATTTTTTCAAAAAATGCACAGTAGTTTTCTGCTGTGTATTTTTTTTGTATGTATTCAGTATTCCATATTAATACCGTAATTAAACATAATAATTCAATGGAGGTATTGCTTATGAATGTAGATGAATAGAAAGGTGGAAAGGGAACCTGGTTCCGTTTCCTGGAGAAAATAATAAAAATAGAAGAAAGGAAAGGATTATGAAGAACAAAATAAAAAAATCGTTTCTATCACTTGCTGTCGTAATGGCACTTATTGTTTCAATACTTCCAGTTAGTGCAAGAGCAGAGGAATCAGATATTGAGCAAAGTAATCAGTCTTCCGAAACGTCAGGGGAGGCTGATATAAACAGGGATGTCATTTATAAAGTAATAGGTGACGGAAATGTTACGCTAAAAAGTAGCCAAGATAATAAAGAATATGCTGTAAAGAGCGGTGAAAAGAAAAAGCTTTCAAAAGAATTTATGACGTATGTAACTGTGAATGCAAAGTCTAACGGTCCAAAACGAATCCGAACTTATGTTATGGATGGAAATGGATTAGAGATGGAAGATTCAACTGATGTTAAAGAAGATTCTTTCAGCAGGGATATTTCCTATGGTTCATTAGATAAAGAATATGTATATATTGTATTTGGTGATGAACACGTTGAAGACTACATTGAATTTGATGACAGTGATCCTAATGCAGGTATCATGACATTATCCGCAGCACAACCAACTGTCGGAGAAGTATTTACTGGTAATTGCTATGTGAAAGAAGTTGCTCAGACTCATTATCCAAACGGCCGTGTAACAGGCGTAAGAATTAACTGTACATCAGGAGAATTAAATGGTCTATCTTTTGTTGGTCAATGTAAAGATCATTCAGCAGCTGCACCTTTAAAAAATCAGCAATTTACTTATAAATTTACTGTTACATCTGTAAATCAGTCTACTGGTCAGGTGGCTGGTTCTGCTTATTGCACTGCTAAACGAGGCAGTACAGATGGACACACGCTTCATAACGGAAAACTTGCTGGATATCAGCGTGTTGGTGGAAGTACTTACATTTGGAGGACATATATCCAAAAAGGTAAAGGACGAGTTCTTAAAAAATCATTAGACACGGATATTTCTTCTGGAAATAGTTTGTATTCTTCTGAAGGAGCAATTTTTGCTATCAGTAAATCATCTGGAGGTACTTGGATTGCTCTTACGCAAACAAAAGCTGATGGATATTCAGATCCTATCGAACTCGAAGCTGGTGATTATTGGATCGCAGAAGCTCAAGCTCCAGCCGGACATAAAAGGGATGGAGGCTGGTATAAATTTCATATAAGCGCTAATCAAACAACAACATATGAATTTAGTGATCCTTGTCAGGCAAATGATATGGGATTACTCCTGCAGAAACAAGATTCTGAAACCGGGAAAAATAAGGGACAAGGGATTGCCACTTTGGAAGGTGCGCAGTACACCGTAAAATATTATGACACATATTCGGATACAGACCCTGGTACAACAAGAACACAAAAACGTACATGGGTGTTCGAAACCGATGAAAATGGTGAGATCCAGTATGATGACGATCATAAAGTGAGCGGTGATGAATTATATCACAGAAATGATGGAACAAAATGCCTGCCACTTGGAACGATCACTATTCAGGAAACAAAAGCGCCAGACGGATATGAACTGAACGACCAGTTGTATGTTTCACAGATTAAAGGAATTGCTGCTGAAGGCAATCAGAATGTAAACACGTACAATGCAGTAACATGGAAAGAAGAGGCTATCCGAATTGCTATAGAAAAAAAAGAAACTGGGACTGATCGTGCAATTCCTAATGTAGTATTTCAGCATACCAGACCTGACGGAAAAACAGAGGAGATGAGTACGGGCAGAGCTGGCAAAGTCTATATTCAGAATCAGGTTATCGGACAGCACACAATAAAGGAAGTAAAAACTGTGGATGGCTATAAAATTGCTGATGGGGAGATTACTTTTGATATTGACGAAAATCAGGATATGACTGTTATCAGTAATACTACAAATGGAAAGATGAATCTTACGCAGGATCCAGTTACAAAACAGCTTTCCATGGAAGCTTCGAATGACCTTGCGATGTATAAAGCTATCATCGTAAAAACAAACGAAAAAGATAAAAAACTTCCGGGTGCAGAATTCACACTGTATAGTGATAAAAATTGTACACAGAAAGTTGGAAAAGCAGTAACAGATGAGGAAGGAAAACTTTCTTTCAGTGATCTGGAAGTTAATAAAAAATATTACTTCACAGAGACAAAAGCACCTGCTGGATACCGCATTCCAGTAACGAAAGATAGCAAGCCGGTCGTATATGAGATGTATACTACATCAAATCCACTGGAACAGGAATTCCACTTCTTTATCGATGAGAAAGAACAGCCGGAATCAAGTATCACGGGAACAGTAGCTGATAGGGAGGTAAATGTCCTGATTCAGAACAATACACTGCAGAAGCTTCCGGAAACAGGTACACATGTGGCGATGATCTTAACAGTATTAGCTTGTATCAGTCTTATAGCCGGTATCTTTGCAATAAAAAAGAAACGTAATAAGTAGATTGGATTGTAGGTTTTGCCGGCTGGAAACAGACAAGCCGGCAAAATCATAATAAGTAATCATGTAAGAATGCAAACATCAAACCATTCTTCCATATTATTAATGTTACTAGATGAATGAACAAATAAAGAAAGGAACGAAAAAGAATATGAAAAGAAAGAAAGTTTCTACAGCAATTTTAACAGGAGCAATGGCATTTTCTGGGGTTGCGGCAAGCGCTCCATTTGCCCTTGCACCTGTAACAGCAATCGCAGCTGATGACGGATCTGTTTCTACAAGTAAAGGAATCGCAACAGTAGGAAGTGGATCCGCAAGTATTTCTATCGTTGGAAACGAAGGACAGACACTGGTGGGCAAGAAGTTTAATGTTTACAAACTGTTTAATGCAGAAAACAGCGAAGGCGGGGAGTCCATTAATTATACCTTCAACCCGGCATATGAAAAAGCAATTAAAACAGTTGTTGCAGCTAGATTAACAAAAGCTGGAACTACACAGGTGAATGCAAATGATGTGACCGAATACCAGGCTATTGACTATATTCAGAGCCTTAATAACCACAAAGTGGAAGGAGCTACTGCAGATCAGACCTTAGAAGGAAGATATTCAAGCTTTCGTTATTTCGTTGAAGAGGTAAGATCTGAAATCGAAAAAGAAGGCGGTACACCAATCGTTGTAAAAGCTACCAGTGTAATCAACGGAACGAATTCTATCAAAATTGATGGGCTTGATTATGGTTATTACCTTGCTGATGAAGTAACAAACGTTCAGGATACAAACTCAGCAGCTTCTTTATGCATGGTTAATACAGCAAATCCGAATGCTTCGGTAGTAATTAAGTCTGATTATCCGACATTGATCAAGAAGATCAATGAGGACGACAATAATGTCGGATGGAACGATATGGCTGATTACGAGATTGGACAGACCGTGCCTTATAAATACACAAGCACAATCCCGGATATTAACGGATTTGGGACATACTATTATGCATGGCATGATAAGATGGACAATGCCCTGACTTTCAAAAAGGACTCTGTTCAGGTAACGATCAAAGGTGTTGACGATGCTGGAAAAGACAAAGAATACACTCTGCAGCCAGGTGAATTTAAAGTTGTAGAAAATCCTGGAAATGATGAAACATTTAAGATCGAGGTAAATGATATCAAAGCAATCGTAGACCGTGAATTTGACAATTCAAACAAAGACAAAGAAAATGTTTACGGCCAGACAGTAACGGTTAGATATGATGCAACATTAAATGACAATGCTGCGAAGAAAACCGGACGTCCGGGATTTGAGAATGATGTACGTCTTGAGTTCTCAAATGACTTTGATTCTAATGGCGATGGAACAACAGGTTTCACTCCTTGGGATACAGTTGTAGCTTTCACATACAAATTAAATGTGCTTAAAACAAATAACCACGACAAAGTTCTTGGAAATGCAAAGTTCAGACTTTACAGTGACAAAGAATGTAAGAATGAAGTTTTTGTTAAGAAGTCATCAGATGGTTATGTCGTAATTAACAGAGATTCTGCTGGCGGAACAGATCACAGCGGCGGAGCTGCTCCTGCAAACGCAGTAGAAATGAGCTCATCTAATGATGGCACATTTGTTATTTTCGGTCTTGATCAGGGAACATATTACCTCAAAGAGACAAAAGCTCCGTCAGGATACCGTTGCTTAAAGGCGCCTATTACACTCACAGTCACTCCAACCTTTACTACAGACAGAAATGGATACGTGAAGGGTGATGGTGCCACAGATAAGACCCTTAAGACATTAAATGTTGCTGCTAACATCGAATCATACTACGACGGAAAGACAACAAAAGAAGATCAGAATCTGACTACAGATGTAGCGACAGGCAGTGCAAACCTCACCGTTGTTAACCAGGTAGGAATGAAGCTGCCAATCACAGGTACATCAGCTCTTATGCTCACAGTGCTTGCCGGAGGTGCTTTAATGGCTACAGCTGTTATTGTCAGCAAAAAGAAAAAAGTAACAGAATAAGGCATATTCAGTAAAATTGCGCACCTCAAAAGGGTGCGTAATTCGGCAGAACAAAAATATAGCAGAAAGAAACAAGGGGTATTAATTTATGCGTAGGAAATGGAAGATTGGAATTATATTTCTGATTGGATTTTTACTCTGTTCGCTTCCTCTGGTTAATAATTATATTGAAGTAAAACAACAGGAGTCTGCTATTTCAACTTACAGGAATGCGGTTAAACACTCTCCCAAAAATAATCTGTCTAAGATATATAAAAAAGCGAAGCGGTATAATGACTTATTATATCAGACACAGGGATCGGCAATTTCAAATGATGAAATATTATCAGATGATAATTATAACCAGTCGCTGGATGTATCCGGAACTGGAATTATGGGATCACTTGAGATTCCTAAAATTGACGTTGATTTGCCAATCAATCACGGAACAAGTGATGAGGCTTTGTCTAATGGTGTAGGACATATACAAGGGACTTCGCTCCCAGTCGGAGGAAATAATACGCATGCCGTGCTAAGTGGACATAGAGGACTCCCAAGTTCAAAATTGTTAGTCCGTTTGGATGAAATGAAAAAAGGAGATTATTTCTTTATAAGGACATGTAACAAAACATTAGCCTATAAAATATATAACATAAAAGTTGTGGAACCATCAGATATATCAACATTAAAAATAGAAAAAAATAAGGATATTGTATCACTTGTAACATGCACTCCGTATGGGCTTAATACACATCGGCTGGTTGTTACTGGAAAAAGAGTTCCTTATAAGGAAAATGTATACAAATCAATAGACGAGGGGATTCCGTCTATAAGAGAAATACTTACCAATGCACTACCATTAATATTTCTTGTTGTTTTTGTTTTATTAACCGTTCCAGATATGATTCGCAGGAGGAAGAATTCATGAGAAGAAAAAAACTGAATGTATTATTAGCCGTTACATCGGCGCTGTCTATGAGTATAGTCCCTGCTTTTGCTGAAACAGCACCTGATTCTCAGGTAGAAACTGATGCAACAACCGATTCTGAAAACAAAGACATCGACGAAGGTACGATAATCAATCCAGATAAAAGTGATACTGGAGAGGTTACAATTCCAGAAGAAAGTCAACTTGATGAAGTAGAAGAATCGAAAACTGGAAGTATTAGTGTAACATTAACAGATGGTAAACAAGGAAGCAATAAAGCGGGAATTAAATTAAAATGTACCAAAATTGCAGAAATAGAAGATGGAGAGTATAAATTATTGGATGCTTACAAAAGTACTTCCATTGATTTTACGTCATTAGAAAATTCGGATGCAGTTGATGGTGCAGCAAAATCGTTAGCTGCAGTAGTTGGAAATACAGCTGATGCTACAACGACAACCGATGAGTCAGGAAAGGCATCATTTTCCGGCTTAGAAGTCGGTGTTTATCTCATCACAGCCGAAGACACTGACACATACGATACAATCAGCCCATCATTGCTCGCAATCCCAACGTGGAATGAAAATGAGGGCGATATGATATACGATGTATCGGTAGAACCAAAACATACACCAAAACCGGACACATCCTCACCGGAGAAAGGTTCCTCGGGTAGCTCTAAAACGGCGCCACAGACGAACGTGGAGGATCATACAAAAGAGTATATTACAATTGGATCAATTTGTTTCGCTGGTGCAGTTGCAGCTGCTACAGTGACCGTTGTTAAAAAGAAAAAAAACAAATAATGAGTCAATGCGCCTAGCTGTATGCTTGGCGCATCTTTTTTTGTGTTAATCTGGCGCCACTGCTCCATGAATCCAAAAATATCCACCATATTATATTCGGAAACAATCAACAATAATTTAAAAAGGTGAAATATGAGAAATAATAGAAAAAAAATTAGCAAGATGATTTTAAATATTCTTACAATAGCATTAACTTTATCTGCTTGTTACTTCTTCTACAGGGCTTATATGGAACACAAACCATTTCAAAACGAAAAAATAAAAGAAGAGGCGTTGCAGGATACAATAGCACCAAAGGACCAGATTCCTGATGATCCATTAAACAGAAATATCGATTTTGATTCTTTGAAATCAATAAATCCTGATGTGATAGCTTGGATTTATGCCCCGCAGATAGGTGTAGATGCACCGATCTTAAAAGGGAAAACAGATACTTATTATCTGCATCATAACTTCCAAAAGCAGTACAGTATACTCGGATCTATCTTTGTATACCCAGACTACTCTGAAAAACTTGATAATCCGCATATTTGTATATTTGGGCATAACATGATATCCGGGCAGATGTTTGGGCAGCTAAAAAAATACTATGATGAAAGTTTCCAAAAACAGAACCCGTATATGTATATATATACACCTGAAAGATCTAAAAAGTTACAGGTATCATGTGTAAAAAGAGTTCATAAAACAGACGCAATATACCAAAATGATTGGACTGATGGAACTAATCTACAGTCATTTACACTTTCAACTTGTGTCGGCTCCAGAATGCGAAATTACCGGACAACTGTTACCGCTCATGTAATTAAAGAAAAGATCAAATTAACAAAATAGCTGTTCTTTTTGCAAAAATATGCACAATACAAGAATAATATATAATAAAAATAAAAAAAGGAGATTAATAATGAGAAAGCGAACAAAAAAAACTAAATATATTCCACAAAAAAGGACGGTGGCACAGAAAGCTTTATTTACGTTTGCGACACTGTTCGCAATTCGTTTATTTTATGAAATTCCAACTCCGGGGATCAATACAGAGTATTTTAAAGCTTTGCTGCAAATGAATACTTCGCTCAGTATATTGAATGCACTATCAGGAAGCGGATTATCCCATCTTTCAATTATGACTCTTGGAATTTCGCCATATATTACAGCATCTATTATAATTCAGCTGTTGGCTACGATTATACCGAAAATGGAAGAATGGCAGAGAGGAATGAAGCAGGATAGGGATCGATTGGAAAAAATCACAATCGCACTAGGCGGCATAATGGCAGTTCTGCAAGGATCATTGATGGCAATTGGATTTGGAAAACAAGGAATGTTGCTGAGCTATAAATGGTATTGGGTTACTTTGGTAACTTGCATATGGACTGTTACGGCAGTTGTGATGTCCTTAATTGGAAAATACATGTCAGATCACAAAGAAAAATATATTGGAAACGGAATTTCTATGATTCTTCTCTTAAATATTATTGCGTCTTTTCCAGCGGACATGAAAACAATCTATAACAAATTCATTAATGGAAAAGAATTAAAAAATCAGTGTATTGCTGGTATCATTATATTTGCATTTGTTTTTTTATTATTTTTGTTTACAGTATATCTGCAGAGTACTGAAAAACAGATCCGTGTAAATTATTGCAACAAAATTGGAAACCAATTGGGTGTAATTCCACTTAAGCTTTGTCCGGGTGGAGTAGTTCCAATCATCTTTGCATCATCTATCATGTCGATTCCTGTCCTGGTTGTATCTATCATGGGAAAAACAGATGTTGAATGGGTAAAATATTTGAATTCAGCGAATTGGTTTAATCCAAAACATATGCAGTATTCTATTGGTGCTATACTATATACATTTATGATATTTTGCTTTTCTTATTACTATACACAAGTCACGTTCAATCCAATTGAGATAGAAGATAGGATTACAAAAAATGGCGGAACAATAGATGGAATCAGACCAGGGACCGACACAATTCAGTATATAAATGATACTGTTAAAAAAACAATCGCATTAGGAGCGTTAGGACTTTCTGTTATTGCTTTTGTACCAATTATTTTAGGTGGTGTGTTCGGCCTGTCGAATATATCATTTTTGGGTACATCCATTATTATTGTTGTTTCAGTAATACTGGAAACAAAAAAAGAAATGCTGGCATTTAAAAATGGAGAAAAATATATAAGAAAAACTAGATGCGGCGGTATATTTTCAGCGGACAGAAAGAAGTGTATATTGTCATAAGTGATCTCAATCGTAACACACATAAGACTAAAGTAAAAAATCGTAGTCATCAATAAGAAAAAGAGGAGATTGAATAATGAAAAAAAAGAGAAATAATTCATTAAAGAAACCGACATTTGCAGAATCTTTTTTCAATACATGGATTATATTAATCACATGTGTAATTTGCGGAGCAATTTGTTCTGGAATAAGCGCAGGAATGGATCAGCTTCTGTCGGTATTAATAAAAATTTTGCCAAAATAATTGTTGGAATAAATTTGCATGCTTTCTTGGAACCATTTTGTGATATAATTTCATTAGAAAAAAAATGAAAAGAAAGAAGAATAGTATGAGAGACTTTTATCTGATGCATAAAGATGTCCCTTGTGGATTCCTGACGATAGACGAAACATCTGGAAATATCATATCATACAAAGATGCAGGCAATGGCTTTTCACCTTTTCTTGGCAATTCAAACCTGGAGAAGATTAAACAGTGGTGGAGAATGAGGACGGTCCCTGCTACGAGAATGATGATACAGGAAATGATTAAAAATAGAGAATGTATTTCACCGGAGTTATATCTAGCTAAAAACCTGGCATTAAGTATGACAGATAGTTACTGGGTATGTCCAAAAGAATCGTTACTTAAGTTTAATGACGTAAAGTTCTCAAATTTCAAAATAGTTAATGATGGAAAAATTCCTTATCACAATGTCACTTCTTATGACCCGAATGCATCTCTCGGTGGACAGATGGAAAAATATTGGGATTTTACGGGAAAAGTGCCTGTATTGGTAAAAGAAAGCAGCAAATATTATGGACAGCAATCTGTTAACGAAGTTTTCGCAACGTTGATACATGAATCCCAGGATACGAAAATACCGTATACCAAGTATTCTGCCATATTCAGCGAAAACAATAGCATTTATGCGAAATGCGAATCATTCACAAATGACGACCTGGAGTTTATTCCAGCTTATGAAGTGATTCAAAGTGAGAAACTATCAAACTCTAAATCATTTTATGAACAATATATCGATTTATGTGTAAAGCACGGAATGGATTATGAAAAAATACAGGCATATATGGATTATCAGACTTTAACAGACTTTGTAATCTCGAATACAGATGAACATTTGCTGAATTTTGGTATACTGAGGGATACAAACACGATGCAATTAATTGCTCCTGCTCCGATTTTCGATTCTGGAAATAGTATGTTCTTTTCAGATAACCGAGTGTCCCGATATAGCCGGGTGGAACTTTTGGAAAGAAAAATCACCAGTTTTTATGCCACTGAAGATAAGATGCTTTCAAAAGTGAGAGACAAGAAGATTGTAAGAGCAGATCTTCTTCCAACCAGGAAAGAAATTAGCGATATTTACGGGAGTGCCGGAATTCCAGAGGAGAAAATCGGTTTTATCATTTCAAATTACGAAACGAAGCTTCAGATGTTGCATGAGCTTCAACAGGGAAAGACAATCTCTTTGTATAACGAAAAGAAAAAAGAAAAAGAAAACAGAAACATAAAACGAACAAACATACAGCATAACAGTATCCATGTAATAAAAGAACCAATACAGAAAAAAGCAACATATGGAATGCTCGATACAAAAGATATCTATCCAATTGAGACGATTCTTCATGCATGCAAATTCCTGATAAACAAAAAACAGGTGTTTAACCAAATCCCAGAAAATTTAAAATTAAATGGGAAATTCGGATATATTGCATTGGACGAAATAAAAAAAGAAATTAAAAATGCTGGTGAAACACCGAACGAAGATCTTGTCATCACTGCAGTAGAAGCGCGAATAAAAACCATTATAAAAAACGGAGGGAATGTTGTGCTGGATGATCCGAGAGGAATTTGCCATTCAGCGGTCAACGAAGTGGCAGAATCAATGAATGCCCGGCTTCTTTTCCATGAATCAGTAGAAGAAATACCGGAATTGGCACAGAAAGCGATCAATGAGATGGAAAGATAGCCATTCACCTGCTGCCCAAAACCAACATCCGCTCTGGTAGCAGAAACTTCTACAAATCTGTACACCATCCGGCGGAATCCTTTCAGGAAAAGAAACTTTTGAGAAAGAAAAAAAATATAGTATCTGGAAGAGTGCCTGTAAGATGGTGCTCTTTTTTTGTATTTTTCATATTTATATCAATCATAAATCAACTCACATATAAATATCAATATAATATCAATTTTTATTGACATTATTTCTTTTATGTCATATAATTATATCAACATATAAATCAAATATCAATCATACATCAATTGGAGGAGAAGTATATGATAAAATCTTGGTATAACACAATCGCAGCGCAGCTCGCAGGTATGATCGAAGTTTCGGATGAAAAGATTATCCAGTACTCAAACGGAGAGGTGAATCGTACCACATTTGACACGGAAAATGATCTAAAGACCGGAACGATTATAGATCCGGTGATTTTTGGAGATCTTGTCAGAAAAAACATGAGCAAGATTAGTTCGGAAGGAATAAACAAATTGGGACATATTGCATTACCTATCGCAGTTGTAAATATCCAGTATATGCGCGGACGAAAGCCGGTACTTGTAAAAGAACTTGGAATGAAGCTGCCGGAATTAGAAGATATTGTATATGGAAGAACATATATTCCTGCAGATGCAGACTGCTCAAGAGCGATTTCTGTAAGCGAGTACATGAAAGTATCAAACAGTAAAAAAGAAGACTACCTAACTGGCGGAGAAGCTGTCTCAAAGATGATGGAACGGAAACAGGTTCCGAAAGAGATCAAAGATGCAGCGGTCATCCATTATATTCCGGTCATGCCGATCTGTATGAGGTATTTTTGGTGCGATCCGGAGAGGAGATATCTTGGCAGTTCATTAAATAACCGGTATGAATCTCTGCTGGCACGGATCAACAGATATAAAAGATTGGAAAAAATCAATTGTCCGGAAGTAATTATGCTGAATGAAAGACGGGAACTGCAGGGCTATGTGGATATGCTGATCAGCAATGGTTCCCATTCCTATCCGGCAGTGAATTCATATACATGTCAGCCAGACGATTCATTGGAAGAACTGTTTGCAACAATAACCGAATTGTCCAAAAAGAATACACCGATTTTAAAATCCACTACAGACATATTAGCATTTATCTCGAAAGCAGAAGAAATCCATCAATATAATGAATCTCTGAATGATGAAACTTACGCTTTGGATAGTCCTGAAATGCAGAAACTGGGTGCTATGGAAGAAGAATTGAAAGAAATCCTACGTCCTTTTTTGGAAATGTATCTGGAAGAAAATCACAAGATATACCTGGAATTTGTAGATTCTGTTTTTCAGTATGCCGTCCATTCTGTACCGCAGGCAGCAGAATTAATGTTTGAACATGCGAAAGAGAATGGGGTAGGCGGTTTTCATCCTGAAAATGAAGAACACATGGCTTATTACACAAAATGCGTAAAAGATATCGAACAAGGAATCGCCAATGCTGCTGCTTTATATATTAAAAAGCAGCTTCGCTTTGCATTTGCAACAAAATAGTAAAAAAAGGATGGAGAAAGCTTATGAGTAAAAATGATGTATCAGGATTCCATGAGAAGGAATTTAAGGAATTATTGAGAAAAGGAATTGGCTCCAGGACGCAGCAGGAATTTGCAACAAAGACTGGGATTGCTCCAGCAACCATCAGCCGGATGCTGAACGATAACGGAATCCCATGTCCACGCATAAAGACACTTGAAACGTTTGCTGCAAACATGGTCAATGTATCCCTCTCTGAACTTTTAACCGCATGCGGATACCAGGCCCCTGATATTAAGGACATAGTCATAAAAATAGAAAGTAACATTGATGATTTCTTTCAGTTTAAAGCTGATGAATTGGATATATATGAAAACATTGAAGAACTGAAAAATAAACTTTTGAAATTTTTAGACAAAGATGATCTGAAATTAACTATAAAAGACAGGAAATATACAGAGGCTGACCAGACCGCAGGATTTCAGCAGGTGTGGCCAAGCGGAGCAGAAGACTCGAAAATTTTCGAACTCACCTGGGAGTATGACCATTATGTTTGCAAAACATCTTTCAGTGTTTATTATATCGAAACCATGAAAGGAAATATGATCCTGGTTGGTTCTGATATTGCATATATTCTGCATGATTCAGATGAATATGTTCAAAACACACTGGTAAAAGAAAAAAAGAAGTGTACACAGGAGGCTCGTCTGCTGCATGCGATCTTTGGAACAGAAAATGACAAAACCTTACCGGAAACTTATGCCGGATATGGCTTTTATCTGGATGGAATACCGGATGGTTTTGTAGATTTTCTCAATAAACATGCAGATACGTTCTGCTACACAAAGGAAAATATGAAGCTGTATTGTAGGGTCATGAACGGGGAGCCGGCAGAAGAAGTCTTTGCTGAATACTGGGATTGTAACGAAAGCTGTATGGGAGTATGCGCTGTGATTTCAGATATTATGTCCCTTGAGACAGGAAAAGGATATCTGTATTACGAACCAGATGAAAAATTGTCAAAAGAAGCACAGAATTCTTGTATCATGGAACGTTTTCCGTATGATATTGTAGACAGAATAGAAAAAGAACAGCTAAAGTACATATATCAGTGTGCAAGAGAGCTGAAAATCCAGAAATTCGGAGTAGTATATTATCATACTACAATACAGGAGGAAACAGAGCAGTTATATAATTTGGACAGTTTTTACCTCTGTTAAAAATGTGGAGCTTTAAGTACTTCCTGTGGCTCCCAATTGCCGTCTAATTGTAGATGGATATTTTCTCCCTTAAGAAATTGTTTCCTGTATATCATATTAAAAATGAATACGAAACATAAAAGGAGGAAATTACATGTATCCAAAAAAGAAAAAGGAAGAATACATAGCTTCCAGATTTGCCAGAGAAGCGCTGGAAGATGTGAGCTGCCCAAAGCAGATTGCTTATGAAGAAACTGCAAAAATGATGATTGCAAGACAAATCACAGTATCTATGAACAAAGAAATGGAAGAATTAACTAATCTTATGATAAAATCTCTTATAAGAGGATTTTTGGATAATGAAAAAAATGAGAATGTAGAAACGAAAGAACCGTTAGAAGAAGATGTAAAAGGAAGGAGCCGTTTATCTGCGTGAAACTTCCGGTGAAGAAAGCATTTCGCAATGTGGGAGAAAAAAAGAGGAGCAATATATGCATAAGAAAAAACAATCAAAAATTGTGGCATTCGCCGCACCAAAAGATACAATTTTGGCGAGACTTAAAACCGCCATGAAAAACGAGAATACAACCAATAACTTAATCAAATTCCTGCATATGGAAAATGCAGCAGTTCTTACATTTCAGGCGTCTGAAAAAAATGAAATTATGAAAAAACACGCAGAAGAATATGCAGAATTTTATCGCTATTTTTGGGGCAGCTTTTTTAATGAGGTTGTAGCAGAGGCCATTTACAAAGAGTGGGGAGAGCTTCCACAGATATTCCGATTTGCCAATGCATGTTGTGAATATCATGATGAAATGAAATTAAGAGAATACAAGAATCAACTTAGCCGGGAAGAATTAGCGGAGGCAGATTCTTTATGTAAAAGGATATTTGACATGCGGACATATCGAAAAATCAATGTTATTGATCCGGAAGCAGCGGAATCTTTCGATATGGATATCCCAAAAACAATTCGAAAAGAAGAAATCCAGGAATATGAAACCCTTATGCGACTATTTTCTGCTGTTGTAATCAGTGGCGGCACTATGGTTGTCCGTACTTATGACAAAAAGCCTAAGAATATCCTGGATCCACATAAGATCTTCGCAATTGCGTCAGATGATTCTGGGAAATGGTTTCCAGTCCCAAAGGAAGTATTTTTAGATTCTCATACACACGGTCCGGAAGGCGAAATTCATCCAGAACTGAATGCTGTATACACAGAAATCACTCGGAATCCTAGATAACTCATAACGGCAGTTTCCTTGACATTAATTTTGCGAAACTATATATAAGAAAGTCTCTTGAGGAGGCTTTCTTTTTTTTGCAGATCTCTGCAGAGTTACTGTCGCAAAAATGAAAGAGAATGCAATGTATAGTACATATATATAGTACGCATGTATAGTGCTCATATGGCAGCAGATTTTTTTTAATAATTTCTTTCAAATTGATAACGAAATCATTAATTATAAAAGGAGGAAACAATATGAAAAACTCAAATAACACAATTGTCCGTGATCTTCTTTTGATGCAGGAAAAAACGGCAAAATGTAATGGATTTGTTGCCGGAATGGTAGCTCAATCGTGGGTGATCCAGATGCTTGGAGATAAGATTCGTGAATATGGAGGTTTTCCATATGTGCTGGAGAAAAATCCGGACGGAAGCTTTAAGATGGTATTAGAGACAAAGGACCAGGAACAGGAAGAATTTCCAGATGAGTTTGTGGACATATCCAAGATTGATTTTGATCAGCTGGCATGCGAGATTATTGATCAGTATGAAAGTGAACGACTTGAATCTGGACGTAAAGAACTTGTAAAGGGCATGGAATATGTTTTGTCAAAGTACAACGACCCGCATGATAGGGAGGTTATTGATGAAATGTTAATGACGTTTACAGGGTGGAAGTTGTCTACGTTGGTAGAGAATTCAAAAACACAGGAATACGATGATGAGGATTAGCAAAGGAGAAAGCCATGTTTTTAATATGTGAATTAAATGATGAGGACTATACAGAGCCGGTATTTCGTGTATGCGAAACAAAAGAAAAAGCGTTTGAAGAATCTATGAAAAGATTAGATGACTTAGCAAAGAAGGAAGGATCTGAACTTAAGGTTTCTTACCACGGGAACAGAACAAGAATCGACTGGCAACTCAAAGATTGGTTTGTTGTTGTCGAAAATTTGCCTTTCAATGAATTATTTGGAGATTATCTGCTGGTATGGCACCATGCATACAATGGTGTTGATTTTTCGATTCTTGGACAAGGAACATATGAAGAATGTGTAAAAAAAAGAATTGCAATCATTAAAAGGATGTTTGCAAAAAATAACTTTTCATCTGGCGATAATGAAGATTTTGATTTTGAAACAGATACTTGCATTGATACCGGTGAGGAGTGGGAGATGTTTGATATTGTTAATGTTAATGCAAATATCATTCCAAAACCGGAGCAAAAGCCGAAAAAAGCCGAAAGAACAATACTAATTACAAAAAATAAGAGAACACAAGTTGTTGGTTTTCTAACACTTGGTAAGGAGAAATCACCAAGTTCTTTATTCAGATCGTGAAAAGAAACTTATTGAGGATATTGAATCGGCAATCGCATTCTATATCTCCAGTGACGAAGAATTTGAGGTGGATTTGATCGAAGGCGGCTGGTATCCGTGCTGTTACAAAAAATGGTCAGTCTAACGTACTGGCAGCTTACAAAAATGATTCGCTCATTACGGAAGATGAGGCTGAGGAACAGAATGTAAGTCTCGAAAAAGTATTTGATCACTTTGATGTATATCATTGCGGATAATATCTTTACTAAGGATATGAACACAAGCAAAGTAGCAGTCAGGTGCGGAGAGCACGCATTCACTTAGAAATACGTGTTTCAAGAGAAAGGCAAATATATGAAAGTAAAAGAATTTTTAGAAAATTTCACAGGAGACAATCATATTAAAATTTATGATATGCATAACTTTGATACGCATAGATTTAATAATGCAAATGAAGCTATAAGACAATTTGGTTATTATACAGTCAGAGAATGGAAAATTATTGATAATGTCTTAAAAATAACTATTAGAACACAATTCTAAATAAGCAAATGAAACTAAGATTTCAAGATAAGATTTCAAGACAAGGGAAAAAATATAATGTGTACGACTGTAAGAATAAGGAGGACAACTATGGGACAGTGCTATAGTGTTAACTTAAAAATTAAATTAAAACCAAATTCAGAAAAAAGAGCTGCTGATGCATTAAAAGCACACATGTTTAAAGATGATAGAACGAACTATTGTTTTGATGAGTTCGCAGCTCTTGGCGTTGGAACAGAAGAACTGGATGATCTGATCCGGATCTGTCTTGCAGGGTGGAAGCTTACAACTTATTTTACTGATGAAAGTTACGGATGGAAAAATTATGAGAATGATTTCGACTGCAGCTATGGATGGGAAAGTGTCTTAGGCAAAATATTTGAAGTCCTTACACCATTCTTAGAAGACCAGTCAGAAATTGATATTTATCCGGACTGCGAAAGTATCCATGGGCGTGTTGAAAATGGAAAGTGTATTTGGGGTTAGTTCATGCTTTTTAGAAAGTCTCTTTATGAGGCTTTCTTTTTTTTTGGAGCTGATATCTGTCATATTGTAATGAAATCAAAAAATCATAAAAGGAGGAAATAATATGGCAATAACTACAAAGAAATATTGCACTGATTGGATGATCATCAAGATGATCATCAAAACAACAGAAAAGAATTTCTGCAGCTCCACAAAATTATATCGATTCTATGGAGCCAGAGAAGATGTGAGAAAACTTCTTGCAAACATGGTCCATCAGCACAAAGAAAAGAATCCGGATGGATACTGCCGGGGAACGGAATGTGCTGAAGAAGTGGATCTATATAGGGGGTACGCACTGCAGTCCTATGCAGAATATGACTCTTGCAAAGTAACTTTTACTGCATTGAAATATGCTTCTATCTGCCACATTTTAGACGATGGCACAATACGATAGTTAAGTCATAAGGAGAAATCTATGTATTACAGATTTGAAGTTCGAAGAGCAGCGAACGATCCATGGGAAGGCTGTTTCCAATATCTATTCCCGGACCAGCGCCGTTTTCTTGGACGATGGATCAAAGAACCAAAATGGTATCAGAACCATCTGTTCACCAATTCCCGTTGCTGGTTTACACAGGAAGGCTTCGAAAAATACGGGGATTTAGTGGAGGAAGTGGTGAAGGAACGCATGGAAAATTTTTCAGAAGGAGAAATGCGGATTTTGAAACGTCCGAAACTGGAAAATATCGTAATGCACGGTAAAATTCAGTGCATCCAGCTTATATGAAAACAAAAAAACATTTAATAAAAATATTACGGAGGATAACAATATGGCAAGTATTAATGGAATCTCACTCAAAGCAATGAAATCGTTTGAAGGCATGGAAGGAACTGCATGGCAGGGCAATGTCTATGTTGGTACAAAGAAAGTCGCGTTTTGGTCACAGGATGGAAACGGAGGGGCGGATTGGTTTGACATGATGAATGGTTTTTCTAAGAAAAAACTTGTAGAGGCCATGAAACCATATGTAGATCAGGAGTCCATTGAACTGAAGATCATAGACGAATCTTTTATGTATAACCTTCTTTGCCTGAACCAGACAGAAAAAGAATTCAAAAAAGCGCTTAAAAAAGGATATAAGGCTATGCTGGAAGTCACGGACGGTTTTCATGTTACGAACTATCTTTATCCGGATGTTCCCAACTGCACTGCAGAAGCACTTTTCATGAGAATCAAAGATGACATCAAAGATAAATTCTTCAAAAATGAAGAAATCAGTTACCACCTGTATAAAGGCCTTGAAGATTTCTGTATCGGCGGACAGCTCCGCCCGGAAGATATCCAAAAAGATTAGGAGAAAGCATATGAAAAATATTACATTAATTGCAATGGAAAACTCAGCAAATCACGGATTAGGTGTGAACTTTTGTGGGTATCAGTTGTCTGTTTCGAATTCTGATTCCAAAGAGGATGTCTTGCAACGTATCCGTGATGCAGCAAAAGAATACTGCAATACCAAAAACGGCAGAGATACATTTACAAGAAATTGTAATTGTTTTAATTACGGTGATTTTTTCACATTTGTTCCGGAAAAAATCTTGCGTAGACATGGGATTTATCAGGCAGCAATAATTGAAACCATTGATGTGTGCTTTGATGAACAACTTGTCCTTGAATCAGACATCAATGACACTATAGAAGAAAGCAGGTAAAGAATATAAGAACTTTTCATTCCAGTGCCAGATGCCCGAGATGTGGGGCAGTCATGCGCACAAGTAACGCAAAAACACATGAGTTTCGATGTGGAAACTGCAAAGGCCGTTTCCAGTCAGATTCTGTATCAAGAACAGCAAGTGATCTTTTCGAGATCAGCGTATCGGCAAAGGCTTATAAATAAGAGTCCTGGGAAGAAAAACTTCTGGAACTTACCGATGAATACAAAAGCGATTTCCTTGGATATGATGATATCTGTTCACTGATTGATATCGGTTGGGAAAGTGGTTATCCAACACACAAGGAAATGCACACATTCTTACAGGAACTTAACAAAATTATAGAAAAATAACAAAGGAGAACAGAGATGGGAAACAGTGAAAATACAAAATTTACACGGGATGTTTGGATCGTTGAAGGAGTAGACGATTTGGAAAGTACAATTTTTGCTTATTGCAGTTCAAAGGAAACTGCTGAAAAAGCAAAATCAATAGTAGAATCAAATGGATTTGAGGATATGGTTAAAATAACATATTCGGAACTCCCAATGGATATGATTTTCTCGGGCGGGAAAATGATATACCTGAAAGAAAAAGAAGAAATGTCGCAAACGACTAAAGCTATCTCAGGAAAAGAATACAAGTGCAATCAGACTTACTTGGATGTTACGGTTAAAGCTGGCGAACTCTGGGATAAATTAGGCAGATTCAGAGAAGAAATCGATGATCTTGCGAAGCAAAATGAATCATCAAAATGCGAGAGCGATAACCTCCAGGGACACCGAAAGGAAATGTTGCTGTTCATGCAGAAAGAAGCAAAAGAACTGGATATGTCATTTGACGCCTTTTGCAACCAGACTGGTGATGATACATCAGCTCCGGCAAATTCTAAATATCAGACTAGCGACGAGAATCAGGAAATCTTAAAAATGATCGAGAAAATACAGTGCCTGGAATCCAGTATTCCAAATGGATGTGTATTTCAGGATGCGGATACACTTTTAGCAGACTATATGGGATGGGATATTGGAAATGAAGGAACTGGTATCACAAAAGAAATATTCGATACCTATAAATTCAGTACAGACAAATTGGGGCTTATGAAGATTTTTGCTGATTTTGTTGGAACTGAATTTCCAGAATTTTTAAAAAGCTGCGTCAAAGCTTTGGAAGAGCAGGAAAAAAATCTGCTCAACGGAAAAGACGAAAAGGTTTTTGGGTTGAAAGATTTTTACTTCACATTCGGCTCTGATCCGCATTTTCCATATCAAAATGGATATGTGATCGTGAAAGCAGATGACCTTCAGGGAGCAATTTTGAAATTTTGCAGTAAATTTCCTAATCGCCATGTAAATTGCATGAATTGTGCATTCTTCTATACAGAAGCACAATGGAAAATAATTACAAAAAAGTATGATATGGGAAAATGTCATGAAGCTATTTGGTAGTAGTTTGCCAAGAAAAAAAAGAGTCTCGAAATGAGGCTCTTTTTTACAATCACGCAGAAAAAATGGTTGATGAAAGTCTTCCCTTTGCTCTGAAATCTTCAGGCGATGTATACACCTGAAAAGCATACGATGTATCGTTTCCAGACAATTGTTTTTTGCATTCCTGAACAAGTGCTGAAAATGTCATCTTGCTTGCATCTCTGAATGCAAAATATTGCGCTGTATTTGATTCCAGGTCTGTAGCGACTACCATTGTCTGGTATCCATGAGAACAATATTCCTGATACTGCATCTCATCTAATGATAATAGCAAAAGCTCCTGTACAAAATTTGGATACTTCTTGAGGTACGCAAAAAACTTCTTTTCTGAAAATCCATCTTCCATAGTTATTTCATCAGAAATGCCGTCACCTTTTTGCTTCCAAAATGCAATTTCTATGCCATCTACATACAAATTTCCACTATACAAGATATCGTCTTTTCCAGGCAAAATGGATAATTCCCTTAGTTCAATTCCATTTTTCTTAGCCATATATATACCTCCAATTGCGCATATTAGATTTTTTGCTATACATTACAATATGAATTATTTTTTACAATCGAAAAAAGCCAACCCAAAAAGGCCGGCTTTTTCCTGAAATCATAAAATTTTCCAAAAGGAAAAATATGCTGGATCATTTTGTTTGATGATCCCGTGATTGTACAATTCTGTACATACATTATTTTACATCTTTTTTATCTGTTTTTCCAGCTTTTTTTAAATTTCTACATAAAATTTTACTACAATTGCAAAACAAAACTTTTCTTTCACCACAAAAAAGAAAAATAATCAGTTTATCCATTTTATAGTTGAGATCTATGAGTACTTAGCAGAGTACCATGCCCATAGAATTCCTCGCATGAGCGTGGATGATTGCGGTTAACGTCCGCCCTGATGTCTGATATATTCCTGAACAACCTGTTTGGTATTTTCACCTACGGTTGTTATGAAGTAGCTGTCACTCCAGAACACGGGTTTCCAGTAATACTTTGCTACATGTTCCTTACAACGGCTTCTCGCAAAGCGGGAAGTCTTTGTTTTGATCACCCGGACAAGATCCAACAGGTTTACTTCCGGCCCGGCATCAAACAGGACATGGATGTGGTCCGGTTCCCCGTTTATTTCTGTCAGGATGCAGCCACGCTCTTCTAATACGGTCCGGATCGTATCATAGACCAATTCTTTTACTTCACCTGTTAATACCGGATTCCTGTATTTTGTTACCAGTACCAGATGGTAGGATAACAGAAAACAGGAGTGTCTGTTCTTATAGTAACCAGCGCTGTTTTTCTCGTACATACGTTCTTATCTCCTTTACATTCATTCCTGATTATAGTATAATTATACTGTAAATAACAATGGATTTCAAGGAGACAGTCATTCATGTACCGGGTAAGTAAAACTGTAGTAAAACAAACCGAACATCCGGAACTCTTTTCCCTTTTTAACAGATATGGAGTTCTTGCAACGAACCTGTATAATGCAGGCCTGTTCCGCGTGCGCCAGAACTTTACCATGCATGGGAAAGAGGTGCTGCATCCGCTGGAGCAGGAAGTAAAGCGAGAGATTGAACGTACGGTTACAGGGAAAAATCTCGACCATCCAAGACGTTCCATGTCTTATCTGTTCCTCGAAAAGCTGATGCGTGTAACATGGAACCCGGATTTTTTTGCAGGGCTCCCGATGCAGTGTGCACAGAATGTCCTGAAGCAGGTCTGCGGTGATTTTAAAAACTGGATGGCTTCCTGCAGACAATATAAAAAGGATCCATCCGGCTATCTCGGCCGGCCGAAGATGCCGCATTACAAACGGAAGAAATCTTTGAGCTCCTTCACTTTTACAAACCAAGACTGTTATGTATTGGAGCAGGGAAATAAGAATCTCCTGAAATTTCCGGCCGTCCGTGGGCATTACCTTCCGATCGGCCCTGTTTCCGGAAGACTGAAACAGGTAGAAGTCAAACCTTATTATGGTGAATTCCTTGTTATCTGCATTTTCGAAACAGACGAAGACTGTTCCTCGTTACCGGACGGGGCTTCCTGTGGCATTGATCTCGGAGTTGATAATACCGCAGCTCTCGTAAGCAGCAACGGACGTTGTGTGCTGTACAAAGGCGGTGCGCTCAAATCTGCGAATCAGTGGTACAACAAACAGATGGCCGATTGCCGTTCTCTCGCAATGAAAGGGCATACAGCGGATGAGGCAGCGAAGCTCGGTCTGCTTCATACCAAAAAGATGCAGTCTCTTTCCCGCCGGAGGAACCAGTTCTTTCATGATACGATGCACAAGATCGCATCAGACATCGTGCATTTCTGTCTTGCTTCCGGCATCACAACCATCGTGATCGGTAAAAATAAGAACTGGAAACAGAAATCCAATATCGGGCATGTAAATAACCAGAACTTTGTTCAGATCCCGCTGGAAACACTGCGATGGATGATCACATACAAGGCTGAATCTGCAGGCTTAATTGTTGTAGAACAGGAAGAATCTTATACTTCCAAAGCAAGCCTTGTGGATGGGGATGAAATCCCGGTATATGGAAAAGAAACTAAAAACCTGGTAGCTTTCTCCGGACGCAGGATTAAACGGGGCCTGTACCGCACAGGCTCCGGGCAGGTCATCAATGCAGACCTGAATGGAGCAGGGAACATTCTGCGTAAATACATCCCGGATGCATTTAAAGACCGTAAAGATTTCGTTTTCCTTGACCAGATCCTTGTCCGGAATTACCCGTGCTTAAATAAACGTATTCCCGTCAAAGGGATAGGAGCTGCGTGAGCCGGCTTTTAGGTGCAGTTTCACTGCGCCTACAGATACCATTTCCATTTCTTTGAAATGCAAGTGGTAGTTCATGTAAAATAGGAGGAAGGGAAATGCTGCTTACAGATCAGTTAGAAGAAAAGGTGAAAATCCACAGTCACAATACTATGAGATATGCTGTTCAGCTTGCAAAAGATGCAGGACTGGACGAGAAAGAGATTTATCAAGTACAGGTTGCTGCAAATTTACATGATATTGGAAAACTTGCGATTCCGGAAGAAATTTTAATGAAGCCAGGAAAATTGACGGAAGAAGAAAGAAAAATAATCATGGGACACACTGCATATGGTGATGAAATGCTGAAAGATATCTTCTCAGTAGAAATCAGGAGAATGGTTCGATATCATCATGAAAATGAAGATGGCAGCGGTTATCATCATTTGCTTGGAGATCAGATCATTTACGGTGCAAAAATCATCCATATCTGTGATGTATACGATGCGCTTGCGTCTGATCGACCATACAGGCGTGCTTGGCCGGATGAGGAGGTTCTGCAGTATATTCGGGAACAGAGTGGTCATATGTTTGCCCCAGAATTGAATTAACCAACATTTTTTTTAAATGAAAACAAAAGATGAGTAGCCAACAAAAAGAGATACCAGATACGCTGGTGTCTTTTTTTTATACAAAACTACCATATTAAAAATGTAGCAAATGTTTTTACAAAATTGCACAAATGGTTCGTAGGCCGTTTTTCTTAGATATTTGAGGTTTGAGAGTAGTGTAATTTTGTAGGGGTACAAAGCATTGTGGTATTCTGCTCTGCCATACAAGGTATGGTTTGAGAGTAGTGTAATTTTGTAGGGGTACAAAGCGTGACTTTAATGTCGGAACGATTAAAGCAAGTTTGAGAGTAGTGTAATTTTGTAGGGGAGCAAAGCAGACAAGAGATAGTGTTGATGAAATAATCGTTTGAGAGTAGTGTAAATTTGTATGGGTGTAAAGCACAAACCATTGCCATTGAACTATGGTGGTTGTTTGAGAGTAGTGTAATTTTGTAAGGGTGCAAAGCGGTAAACGAATGTGCATTACATTGTGCAAGGTTTGAGAGTAGTGTAATTTTGTAAAGGTGCAAAGCTGCCACCATTTTACAATTCAGAGCATGGAGGTTGTAATTTTGAAAAATAAAAAAGATATAATTCCAATCCTAATAGCAATCTGTCCATATATATATATTGGTGGAGTGCTAGTTACCAAAAGCTATATTCCGTTTTCCATTCCAGTTTTTGCAATGTATTTCTTGTTGATATCTGTCCTATATACTGGCAGTATCATTTACGTGATTTGTAAAAAAGATCAGACAGATTTAGTTTCTTTCGGTTTGCTTATCGCAGTTGCGCACTTTCCACTCCAAATAATCGGAGTCATGGTGTCGGCTGGATCTATGTTTATTGTTTTTGTTCCATTTTTCACACTACCGGTTGCTGCCGTAAACATAATACTTTGGAGCATTCTATATATTGATCTTTTGCTGTGCAGTGTATATGGAGTGAAAGCAGTTTTTATGTTAGACAAAACTTTTTTTAGCAAAAAAATTTTCTTAAGCATTTCTCAATTCTTTTTTTGCTGTAATGTAATCGGATCTTTTTTAATCTTCTTAGAAGCAAAAAAGCAAAAAGAAAACACCTCTGTATAGGTAGTTTGCGGGTCTTCCATTATGGGAGGCCTGTCTTTTTGCAAAAATATCGAGCTCATCGCAAAAAGATATAATAAATACAGAAATCGAATCTAAGGAGGGTTACTTATGTCTTTACAATTTATTTTTGGAAATTCAGGAAGCGGAAAATCAACTTATCTGCGATCAGATATCATCAAAAGCTCTGTTGAGCACCCAGAAAAAACACATATCATGCTTGTACCGGAGCAATTTACCATGCAGACACAAAAAGATTTGTGTTTTGCACATCCTGCAAAAGGAATCTTAAACATAGATGTATTAAGCTTCGAAAGACTTGCGTACCGAATTTTTCAGGAAGTCGGTCATGACAGTCGAACAATTATTGATGATGAAGGGAAAAATTTAATTCTTAGAAGAGTTGCCGGAGAATGCAAGGACGAATTAGTGATCCTTAAGAAAAATCTGAAAAAACAGGGATATATCAATGAAATAAAATCTATTATTTCTGAATTTACTCAGTACGGAGTAGGGCCGGAGCAGTTAACGCATATGATAGAAAGCACTGATTCCGGCAGCTATCTTCATTATAAGTTGCAGGATATCAAAAGAGTTTATGATGCTTTTGAGGACTACATACAGGAAAAATATTTTACCAAAGAAGAGCTGCTAGACGTATTATGCGAATCCGTGCCAAAATCCAATATCTTAAAAAACAGTGTGATCTGCATGGATGGATTTACCGGGTTTACGCCCGTTCAGGTCCGTCTAATTTGTGAATTATTGAAATTTAGCGATAAAGTTATGATTACAGTTGATATGGATAAAAGAGAGAATCCGTATCAGTATACACATCCGTATCAGCTTTTTGCCTTAAGCAAACATATGGTAACTTCGTTAACCGACATGTGTAAAGAAGAAAATATTCATGTCGATGAACCGGTATATTTATATACAAATGCCAACCACCGTTTTGCACAGAATCCTTCTATGATGTTTTTAGAAGAAAATCTCTTCCGGTATTCCAGCAATACTTATACAGGAGCAAGTAATCTGTCTTTGCACGAAACTAAAAATCCTAAAGAAGAGGCTATGTATGTAGCAGAAGCAATTCGAAAACTCGTAAGAACAAAAGGTTACAGATACCGAGATTTTGCTGTAATTATTTCAAATCCAGACACTTATGCGAACCATCTGGAATCTGCTTTTGAATGTTATCATATTCCGATGTTTATGGACCATAAAAGAAGCATTCTGCAGAATTCATTTATTGAATACATTAGAAGCCTTCTTTCAATAGCCGAACAAAATTATACTTATGAATCAGTATTTCGCTTTATGCGCACCGGATTATGTGATTTCACATCAGATGAAATCGATATGATGGATAATTACTGCCTGGCGGTTGGTATTAAAGGATTTAAGAAATGGGATGAAAAATGGACAAGGCGGACAAAAGATTTGGATGGTTCGGAACTGGAAACATTGAATGCGTATAGAGAACGGTTTATTTCTAAAATGATAGAATTCCGGGAAGCTATGAAGCAGCCACGAAAAACAGTCGAAGATATTACAAGAGCAATCTATCTGTTCCTTGTACGAGAAAATATACAATCCAAGGTAAATGATATTGCAGAAAACTTCCAAGCAACGGGAGAACTCAGCTTATCGAAAGAATATACACAGGTATACCGGGTTCTACTAAATCTGTTTGATAAATTTGTGGAACTATTAGGCAGTGAAAGAGTGACAACAACAGAATATTGTGCATTATTGGATGCCGGTCTGCAGGAAGTGAAGATTGGAGTCATTCCGCCAAGTATCGATCAGGTAGTGATTGGAGATATTGAACGAACAAGATTAAATGACATCAAATATCTGTTCGTTATGGGTGCAAATGATGATTTGCTTCCGGGAGATACTGCTGCCCAGGGTTTTCTCTCTGAAAGAGACCGTGATAAATTCCGAATGGAAAAGATCAGCCTTTCTCCAGGTCCAAAAGAGCAGATATACACACAGAAATTTTACTTGTATATGCAGTTAACGAAACCGACGGAAGGACTTTTCCTTTCGTGGTCAAGGGTTTCAAATGACGGGAAAGCGGTGCGGCCAGCATATCTTGTACAGGAGATCAGACGGCTGTACCCATCTTTGAATGTGATCAACGAATCGGAAAAGCCTTTGGTCGAAAAAGAGCTTACCCGTTCGATTGGTAATACGATGATAGCATTCGGGCTTCAAGATAAAGAAAACTCAAAACAGTGGACTTCCCTGTTTTCGTGGATGAAAAATGATTCTGGTGAAAAAAATGATCTGGGACGTATCATATCTGCTGCCGATTCCTATCATAAAGATGCCATTATTGATCATCCAACAGCATCCATTTTGTTTGGAGATCCAGATAAGTTGAGTGTCACACGTATAGAACGGTTTTATGCGTGCCCATATGTACATTTTTTAAATTACGGACTTCGACTGGAAGAAAGAGAACGTTATGAATTTAAGCCAACAGATCTTGGAAACATTGCGCATAAAGCGCTGGAGCGTTTTTCCAAAACACTTCTTAAGAAGAATAAAAATTGGCCGGATCTGTCCGAAATGGAACGGGAAGAATTGATCGACCAGTGCGTAGATGACAGTATTGTTGATTATAATAATACGATCCTGTATGATACAGCAAGAAATGAATACATGATCCGTCGGATAAAAATACTATTAAGACGTTCTGTCTGGGCTTTGTCTGCGCAGATGAAAGCAGGAGATTTTAAAACATCGGCCAATGAATTTAATTTTGGAAAAGGAAAAATCGACCGGATCGACACTTATGAAAATGATGATAAGGTATATGTAAAAGTAACAGATTATAAAACAGGCCAGAAATCTTTTGATATTGTATCCTTTTACCATGGGCTTCAGATGCAGCTGCCTGTATACATGAATGCAGCGATGGAAAATGAAAAAAAGCATCATCCAGAGAAAGAGATAATCCCTGCCGGGGTCTTTTATTACAAAATACAGGATCCGTTTATCAAAGGAAGCAAAGGAGATACCGAAGATGCGTTGCTCGTAGAACTTAAGCTGGATGGATTAGTTAATGGAGAAGAAGATGTAGTAGAACACCTGGAGCATAACTTGTCCGGAACCTCCAAATATTATCCAATCCGCAAGAACAAAGACGGATCCCTTGGAAGTTCATCCAATGCAGTAACGCAGGATGAGATGAGCGATATGCTGGCGTATACAGAACATCTGGAACAGGAGTCAAAGGACAGGATCCAAGGCGGAGATGCATCTGTCTTGCCATATAAATACGATGGAGTAACCGCATGCGATCATTGCAAATATAAAGATATCTGTGGATTTGATAAAAAGATAGATGGATTTCATTACCGGAATATCGCATCGGTTCCGAAAGACCATATTATTGCTGCAATGAAAGATAATAAGAATAAGAAAAATTAAGCATTCCCCATTCTGGTGATTACGAAAAAGTAATGTAGATCCAGGGTGGGGATCTTTTTTTTGCAAAAAAATTTCAATTCTCCAAAATTGGTACAATGGTCATAGAAAAAAGGAGGTACTATCATGAGTGTAAATTGGACAGAGGAACAGAAGAAAGTAATTGAATCACGCAACCGGAATCTGCTGGTGTCTGCAGCGGCAGGATCTGGGAAAACAGCAGTTCTTGTTGAACGTATTATTCATATGATTACAGATAAAGACAATCCGGTGGATGTAGATAAGCTCCTGGTGGTAACATTCACAAAAGCGGCAGCAGCAGAGATGAAAGAACGAATCCGCAATGCCATTGAGCAGAAATTAAGTGAGGAACCATGGAATAGAAACTTAGAACGGCAGAGTGCTTTAATCCACCATGCCATGATTACAACTATCCACAGCTTCTGTTTGTCAGTTGTCCGGGACCATTTCCATGCTATAAACATAGATCCTGGATTCCGCACCGTAGAAGAAGGAGAATTAAAGCTGTTAAAGAAAGAAGCTATGGACGAGATCATGGAAACAGCCTATCAGAAGAATGAAGAAACATTTTTATCTTTTGTTGAGAAATATGGAACTGGAAGAAACGACAAAAAAATCGAGGACATGATCCTTCAAATGTATGAGTATTCCAGAAGCTATCCACAGCCAGAAAGATGGCTGGAGTCATGTATAGACACATACAGGATCGATGCATCTAAAGTAGATTCATGCTCACTCACAGAGCAAGTACTGGCCAGAGCAAAGCAAAAGGCAGAAGATGCACTTATCTTATTACAGATTGCTTCTGCTTCCTGTTTGAAGCCGGATGGCCCATATATGTACGAGCCTGCAATTGAAGCAGATATCGAGCAGGTAAATTTAATACTTACAGCGGATTCGTTTAGTAAGTTTTCTGCCATGCTTGAATCGCTAAAATGGGTGAGACTTCCTTCCAAAAAAGACAATACCGTATCAGATTTTCATAAAGAAGAAGTAAAAAATATCCGTACCCAGGTTAAGAAAATTTTTACAGATATGAAAGCAAAATATTTTGATGTATCACCGGATGTATGGGCAGCGGAAATGAATGCCTGTGTGCCAGACCTTCTTGTCCTTGTTAACTTAGTGAAAGCATTTTCCAATTCTCTTGAGCAAAAGAAGAGAACACGAAATCTTATCGATTTCACTGACATGGAACAATATGCTTTAAAGATCCTGACCGAAGAAATAAATGGTGAATTGGTTCCATCTAAAATAGCAAAAGAATATCAGGAGCTGTTTGAAGAAATTATGATCGATGAATACCAGGACAGTAACCTGGTCCAGGAAACATTGCTGCAGGCAGTATCCAGATGCCATTCTGGAAATCATAATATTTTTATGGTTGGCGATGTCAAGCAGAGCATTTACCGATTCCGCATGTCACGTCCAGAATTATTCATTGAAAAGTATGACCGGTATACAGAAGATGAGTCTGACTGCCAAAAGATCGATCTGCATAAAAATTTCCGAAGCCGGAAAGAAGTCCTCGACGGAGCGAACTTTGTTTTTTCAAGAATGATGAGAAAAGATTTTGGCGGAATTGCATATGACGAAGCAGCTGCTTTAAATGCCGGAGCCTCATTCCTGGATTTGCCAGACTCTTGTAACGATTATTCCACAAAACCAGAACTTATGCTTTTAGATAAGGCCGGATTAAACGGGGAAGATGCACGTATTGCAGAAGCAGAAATGATCTCAGACAAGATCAGAGGCCTGAAACAAAATGGACTGATATTAGATAAAAAAACAGGTAAATACCGGAATATCACATACAGAGATATCGTGATTTTAACCAGAAGTACACAAGGATGGGCTGATAACATTGCAGCAACGCTAAATAACAACAACATTCCTTCCTATGCAGTCAGCACCTCCGGATATTTTGAAACGTATGAGATCAGTGTACTTATAGATTATTTAAAGCTTCTGGACAACTTTAAACAGGATCTTCCTCTGGCAGCCGTGCTCAGTTCCCCGTTTGCATGCCTGGATGCGAATGACTTGGCAAAGATAAAAGCAGGTTCTCCAGACGGACATTTTTATGATGCTTTTTATTCATATATCGAAAGCGGGAATGATAAGGAGCTGAGGGACAAACTGGTAAATTTTAGGAAACAACTAGCCGATTATAAGAAAATGCTGCCATACACAGAAATCCATAAACTTTTATATCGAATCATAACAGAAACCGGATACGGACTGTGCATGAAAGCAATGCCTGGTGGAACTCAGCGATATGCCAATATTGAAATGCTGTTAGAAAAAGCTGCTGCCTATGAAACAACAAGCTATAAAGGCCTGTTCAATTTTATCAGATATATGGACCAGCTCAAGAAATACGAAGTGGATTACGGAGAAGCGAGCGTTACTGATGAAAGCGATGATACAGTAAAGATTATGAGCATTCACAAGAGTAAGGGATTGGAATTCCCAATCGTTATCGTCGCAGGTCTTGGTAAAAAATTCAATACACAGGACATTAGGAACGCGCTTATTATGAGTCCAGATGGGATAGGGATTGATTTTGTTGATCTGGACACAAGGATAAAGAAGCCAACATTTTTAAAAAATTTCATCCAAGAGCAGACAAAAATGGAAAATCTGTATGAAGAACTCCGTGTCTTATATGTAGCTTTGACGCGGGCAAAAGAAAAATTAATTCTTACCGGTTCTATTGATGGGAATCTGGAAGACATATATCCGTCTGGTGATTTATCACTGCATCAGCTTGAGAGTGCAGGAAGCTATCTTGATTGGCTGATCCCGGCCGTCTGTCAAAAAGAAAGCCCTTTTGAGATCTCGGAAATCACTGTGGACGAATTAGTTTCTACAGAAAAGTGCAGCAGCAGGAATATGCATGATTATATTCATTCGCTGCTATCTTCTGAAATTTCATGTACGGGCTCTGATAAAGATCGATTTGATGAGCAGATGAATTATTTATACCCTCATGAGCCGGCTACTATGATGAAACTAAAATATACCGTATCTGAATTGAAAAAGAAAGAAAGCAAAGATACAGCCACAGATAGGGATAAATCAAAAAAACTTCCAGAACTCATTCCTGATTTTATGAAGAATGAATCAGAAAAGTTAAAAGGAGCATCCAGAGGAACTGCTTATCACGACCTTTTAAAAGCATTCGATTTTACAAAGAAGTACTATCATACAAAAGTAAAAGATGAAATACAGCGAATGGTCCAGTCAGGTCTTTTGGACCAGAGGAGCGCGATCAGCATTCGACCAGCAGACATTCTTTCTCTTCTTAACAGTAGTTCCGGACAACGTATTGCGGAAGCACAAAGAAAAGGCAGACTTCATCGTGAACAGCCATTTGTCATCAGCACATCAG
>ERZ773138.478-NODE-478-length-47884-cov-14.688264_pt1 | contig 47884 bp, 33 predicted proteins | sample MGYA00511114_ERZ773138 | MGnify/ENA primary metagenome ERZ773138 (study PRJEB29015, sample SAMEA2737805) | human gut metagenome | biome: human gut; feature: human-associated habitat; material: faeces | place: China | collected 2012 ...
CGATCTTGTCGATGGTAGCCTCAATTTGGGCCTTGTCAAAAATCAGGTTTGCCATTGCTCTCTCCTTTTCAAATCGCGAATCCGCTTATACCAGCGCCACCGTCTTTCCGGCGGGGATCTCATAGTGGCGGCCATCCGCCTCGACCCAGATGGACTGGGCGTTGGGGTTGCAGACCTTATCGCCCGCGGCGGTGTACTGCAGGCGGGCGGCATCGGCCATGTAGTCCACGATCTCGATGTTGGTGGCGTACCAGGTGTCCTCGCGCCCGCCGGCCAGCTGGCAGAACTGTTCCATCAGGGCCCAGTCCTCCTCGGTGCGGAACTCAAAGCTGTGGCCCCAGACATACATCATGTAGAGATACTGCGTCTTGTACAGCTCTACAAAGCGCTTGCCGTCCTCCAGCAGGTTGTGGGTGTGGTGGCAGGTGGCTTTCCATGTCATAAAATCGTGGGGCATCGCAAAGTCGTGGGTGTCACCCACCACGCGGGCGTAGCGGATGCCCAGCGCGGGCAGCAGGGCGGCGATCTCCGGTGTCCAGCTGCCGTTGGGGTAGGCAAGGCCGCGCACGGGGTAGCCCATGACGCCCTCAAGCTGCATACGGTCGGCCAGCACCTGCCGGGCGGTCTGGTCCAGCGGGCTGCGGGAGATGGTGGGGTGGTGGTAGGTGTGACAGGCGACCTCATGGCCCTTGTACAGCTCGACCCACTCGCTCTCCGGGATGCGCTCGGGGCGGGGCAAACCGCCGTTCAGGTTAAAGGTGCCGCGGATACCGTAGCGGTTGAACAGCTCGACAAGGCGGCGGTCCTCCAAACGGCCGTCATCATAGCTCATCGTCAGCACCTTATGCTTGCCGCCGGGGAAGCAGGTGTAAATGACCTTCGGTTCGGTGTAGTTCATAAACAAAGCCTTCTTTTTTGTCAAAATTTATTTGAAATTCGCCCGCAGCACATCCAGTGCCGGGGTGGTATCCTGCAAAAGCTGCTGCACAAAGGCCTGTGCCGTGCGGCAGGCGCCGGCGTTTTGCTGGTGGGCGTTGTCCTGCTTTGCGCCCACCCACATATAGCGGGCCTTGCAGCGCTCAGCGCCAAGGGCGGTATTGGCGGCGGCGGTAGCGGCGCCAAGGTCGATAAACGGCGCGCCGACCTCGGCGGCAAAGGCGCGCATCGCCTCGCGGTAGGCGGCAAACGAGGGGTGGCAGACACCGGCCTCGTCAAACTCGCGCATCGCCACGGGGGAGGCAAAGAGGCACACCGCACCGTGGCTGCGGGCAGCGTCCCAGAATGGGCGCAGGCTCTCGCCGAAGGCATCCGCCGGGACATAGCGCTCGGCCTTTGCGCGGTTGGCATCGTTGTGGCCGAAGCTGACCACCAGCAGATCACCGGGGCGGATATGCGCGGCAATGTCGTCCAACCGCCCCTCCTCGCGGAAGGTCTTGCTGCTGCGGCCCGCCATGGCGCAGTTGTCAATGACAAGGCCCGGCAGCTCGTAGCGCATCTCCTGCGGGAAGGGGCAGTCCGCGCGGTGGGCAGCGCGGCATACAGCATCCCCCTGCGCCAGCGTGTGGAGCATCTCGCCCCAGCCCGTCACCGGCTTATCGCCGGGGGCGTAGCTCTGCATGATGGAATCGCCCGCCATCCAGAGGGTAGGCTTGGCGTTCAGCTGCGGCAGCACATTGGCAAAATCCATGTCGCCTGCATAGTAGAAGGACGGGTAGCACGGCTGGTTGTAGCAGTTGTTCTGCCATGCCACGCCGCAGCGGTACTGTGCATCGTGCATCAGGGTAAACAGCTTGTGGGGGGTAAGATCGGTGGTGGTGTAGATGCGGATGGCGGTGTCGTCCGCCGTGCGCACCAGCAGCTCCTCGCGGAAATCACCCAGCACATCGGCCACCAGACAGGGGTTGCCCTTGGTGCCGTTGTTGGTGGCAGTGCCCGCGGGCTGCAGCATGACGCCGTGGGTCAGATCGTTAATGACGCCGTATTGATCGCCGTGCAGATAGTCCGCACCATCGGTGATCTGGGTCGAAAGATCGCCCGCCCAGTAGATTTTCATGTTGGTGCCGGGGGTGGGCAGCTCCAGCGTGCGCCCGTTTACATCGTACACATCCTTGACCCAGACCTGCAGGCCGCGGGTGTTCGGGTCGATCTTGCCGATCATGCAGCGGCCCAGATCCTCCTCGGCGTATTCGCCAAAGCGGACATCGCCGGTCTCGGCGTCGCGCAGCGCCCAGCCGTAGGGGGCGCGCTCGCCCTCCTCATAAACATTGAAGATCTCCAGACCGGGGCTGTCAGGGTCGATGTCAGCCACATGCATCGCATCGCCGTGGCCGAACTTGGCGCGGGTCCTGCCGTCCGGCAGGGTGCCGTATTTGGAGTAGAGCAGGCTTCCGTCATGGTCGATGGCTGCTGCGCCGTACACAATTTCCATGCAGCCGTCCCCATCAATGTCAGCAGTCGAAATACTGTGGTTGCCCTGCCCGGCCAGAATGCCGTACACAGGGTCGGTGCCGACAGCAAGGTGGCAGCCGCTGTCGTTGAAGGGGTTCGCCATCGGCACAAAGCCGGAGTCGATACCCCATACCTTGTGAAAGCGGTTCTCAAAAAAGTCGTAGGCCGCCAGCGTGGCGCGGGTGTAGTAACCGCGGCAGGCGATCAGATAGGGGTGCTCGCCGTCCAGATAGGCCACCCCGGCGTTAAAGCGGTCCACGCGGTTGCACGGCTCGATGCGGGGCATTGCATAATCGCCCCACAAAAGGCCGTCATCCACGCGGGGGTAAGGGTAGTCGATCGTGTCCAGCTCGGCGCCGTCCCCGCCGAACATCGTCAGGTACTCGGGGCCGTCATAGACAAAGCCCTCGAACTTACGCAACTCGTTTTTGGGGCTGCGGCTCGGCGCATACACATCAAGGAAATAGTCGGCCAGCGCAAGGGCATCAGCCTCGCACAGGGGGTAGGCGTACTGCGGCGCAAGGCCGAAGCACTGCTCCACCGTGGCGGGCCAGCGGCCGTTTACGACCTCGGGGTGGGTGTGCCAGCGGCGGAACACCTCGGCCATATGCAGGCGGTAATCCTGCGCCGTGCAGACATAGTTGTCCGCGTGGCTGTACCCGGCGTCCAGATCCTTCTGCGGCATCGTGATATACCGGCGGGACAGCACGGTGCCGTCCGGCGCAAAGCGGGTCATCACGGTGCCGGGCGCGGTCTTGACAGCCATCTCGGCCCTGCCGTCCCCGTTAAAGTCGTACACCATAAACTGGGTGTAGTGCGCTCCGGCGCGGATGTTCTGCCCCATGTCCAGCCGCCAGACCAGCGTGCCGTCCAGCTTATAGCAGTCGATAAAGCACCGCCCGGTGTAGCCCTTGATCGACACATCGTGGGAGTTGTCAGGGTCCCATTTTACAAAATACTCGTACTCGCCGTCGTTGTCAATATCACCCACACTCATATCGTTGGCATGGTAGGCAAAGGGCTCCCCCGCCGGGGTCACGCCGTCCGCCGGCTTTTGCAGGGGCAGCTCATAGTACCCCTTCTGCCACGGCTTTACGCCCCTGCAGGCGGGCCCTTCTACACCGTTTACCAGCGGGGCCACGGCGTAGCTATCCCCGCTTGTGCCCTGCGCGTCCAGATAGTTTGTGCTGTCGGTCACGGTGGCCAGCCTGACTCCGTTTTTATAGAGCACAAAGTCGGTGCCGGTCAGGCCGGTGGCGTTGTGGCCGGTGACCTCGCTTTTAAAGAGCCGCCAGCTGATAAACACGCCGGTGTTTGCCGTGACAGCTACCAAACCGCGGGACAGCGCCTCCAGCTGCTGCTGCAGCACGCGGCCCACGGGGGTCTGCACGGGTGTGCTTTCCTCCAGCAGGGCCCCGTTTTCTGCCAGCGCCTGCACCTTGATGTAATAGGGGATATGCGTCGAGCGGCAGAAGGTGAAAAGGCTTTCCCCGCTCTCGCCCGCCGTTTTGAACCGCACGGTCTCGCCAGGGCGGTCGCTCCACAAAATGCGGTAGCGGGCGGCCCCGGCCACCGGCTGCCAGCTAAGGGTGGTTTGGGCAGCCGTCTGGCTGCGCACAGAGATTTGCATGGACTTTCCCTCCATCATAAAAGAGCGCCGCAACATCCGCTGCGGCGCTCACATTCAATTAGGCTTTATCTGCTGCGTACAGGGCGTTGACTTCCTCAATGACCTGCGTGCCGCCGCGGGCATTCCACTGGTCAAAGGCAGCCTGCAGACCGGCCTCGTCGATCTGGCCGCAGATATACTGGGTGCGGGCATCGTCCAGAATCTGGACAAGGTCGCTGCCGCACTCGGCGTAGGTGTCGGACTGGGTCAGGTAGCCCAGCGCGGGGTTGAACACGGCATACTGCACATTGTTGATGATGCTCTCCTCGTAAGCCAGCTGATAGTCAGCCTTTTCCAGCTGGTAGTCGGGGTTCTGCTCGGTCAGGTAGGGGACATAGGGCACAGCCTGATTCAGACCTGCGTGCGGGCAGTTGGTGGTGTCGTACTTACCGTTGGGAACAATCTTGCCGTCGGCGTTGATGTCATAGCAGATGTCCTTCAGACCGTAGTCGGCCAGCGCCATCATCTCGGGGTCACACATCTTGTCAAGGAAGTGCAGGCAGGCCTTGACGTCCTCCTCGGTCTTGGCACCAGACTTGGTGATGAGGTAGAAGCCGTTGTAGCCGGTGGTGGCAAGGGTGTGGCCGTTGATGGGGCCGACGGAGGTCATCGTTGCGATCTTGGAGGCATCGTTTACATCGGCAATGCTGTTATCCTCAAAGTATTTCCAGATGCGCTTGGTGCCGTCCATCGTGTCGACAAAGACACCGGTGACGCCCTTCTGGCTGTCGACCTGAAAGTTGGCAGTGTCCACGGTTGCCCAGTCGGGGCGGACCAGACCGTCAGCGTAGATCTTGCGCATCCAGTCCAGCGCTTCTTTATACTCAGCGGTCTGGTGTACGGGAACCAGCTTGCCGTCCTGCTCGACCCAGCCGTTGCCGCAGCCGAACCATGTCTGGATAATATCCCACGGGCCGGTGTATTTGCACATTTCCAGACCGTAGGTGTCGTTGGCACCGTTGCCGTCCGGATCGTCATAGGTGAACTTATAGAGCATGTCATAGACATCCTCGACCGTCTTGGGGGCCTCAGTGATGCCCACGGCCTCGGCCCAGTCGGTGCGGTAGCCCAGACCGTTGCGGCCGATGGCGCGGGAGCGGGGGATACCGATGATCTGGCCGTCCACGGTCAGGCCCTTCAGAACATCGGGGCTGATCTGGGACAGGTTGGGGTATGCCTCGCTGTCCTGCAGGTACTCGGTCAGATCCCAGAAGGCGCCGCGCTTGGCAGCATCGGCTGCATTGGCGTTCTGATCCAGCGTCTTGGTGGCGGTCAGGATCATCGGCATGTTGTCCTTGTCCATCAGGGTCAGGCCGAACTTCTCGCTGTAGGTATCATTGGCCTCGGTGCGCCACTCGACATGGGTGCCGGTGTAGGCCTCGTACTTGGCGATGACCTCATCGGAATGTTCATTGCTCAGCACATGGCCGGTGAAGTCGGGGATCATAAAGCTGACGGTGGGGGTGCCGGAGGCAGCGCTGTCCGCAGAGGAAGCAGCGCTGGAAGCGGAGGTGCTGCCGGAGGCGGAGCCGCCGCAGCCTGCGAGCATGGCGGCGGACATTGCCAGCGCCATAGAGAGGGAAAGTGCCTTTTTCATTTTCGTTTTTCTCCTTTTTGTATAAAAGTGGTTGTATAGCTTGGTATCAGCCCTTGACCGAGCCGACCATGACACCTTGGGTAAAGAACTTCTGCACAAACGGATAGATGCAGAGGATCGGCAGGGTAGACAGCACCGTGGTGGCCATCTTGACAGCCTTGATGGGCGGCATACCGGCTGCGCCCCAGTCAAAGGTGGAATCCTCGGCCACCTGCGTGGTCAGGAACACCAGACGCCGCAGCACGATGGTGATGACCTCCATGTCGGAGTTGTTGATGTACAGCATCGCATTGAAGTAGCTGTTCCAATGGCTGACCGCGTAGAACAGGCTGACCGAGGCCAGCACCGGCGCGGACAGCGGCAGGATGATGCGCACGAAGGTGATCAGATCGTTGGAGCCGTCAATGATGGCGGCCTCCTCCAGCTCCATGGGGATACCCTGGAAGTAGTTCTTGATGATGATCATGTTGAAGGCGCTCATCGCCGTGGGCAGCCAGAGTGCCCAGTAGGTGTTGCCCAGATGCAGCACATTGACCACCATAATGTAGGCGGGGACCATGCCGCCGGTGAACAGCATCGTGACGATGACCATATTGATAAAGCCGTTGCGGCCCTTGAGGTAGGGGCGGGACAGCGGGTAGGCGATCGTGCAGGAGACGAACATATTGATCAGCGTGCCGATCACGGTGACGATCACCGAATTTTTCAGTCCGCGGAACACATCGCCCTGCTTGAGGATGTACTGGTAGGCGTTCAGCGATACATCCTGCGGGATCAGGAAGAAGGGACGCTCGGTCAGCTCGCGCTCGGTCGCAAAGGAGCCGGCCACCACATAGATGAAGGGCAGCACACAGGCCAGCGCCACCAGCGCAATGATGACATACAAAAGAACCTGTACAGCCTGATCGCCGGGGGTGCGGGCTTCCAGCGTACCGGTGGCGCGCACCTCGTCTTTCTTATGGGTAAAGGGCATTGTCATTGTAGCACAGCTCCCTTCTTTAGTACAGGCCGGACTCGCCGCACAGCTTGGCGATTTTGTTGGCGGTGACGACCATCAGCATACTGATGGTGGACTTGAACAGGCCGGTGGCGGTCGCCAGTGAGTACTGGCCGCCCGTGATGCCCTTGGTGTAGACATAGGTGTCAAACACATCGGAGGCTGCGCGGTTCATCGAGTTCTGCATCAGGAAGATCTGCTCGTAGCTGGTGTTCAGAAGCTGGCCGACCTTCATGATCAGCATCAGGACAATGGTGCCGCGGATGGCGGGCAGCGTGACATGCCACATCAGCTGCCAACGGCCTGCGCCGTCGATCTTGGCAGCCTCATACAGCTGCACATCCACGCTGGACAGCGCCGCCAGATAGATGATGGTGCCGTAGCCGGTCTCCTTCCAGATATTCTGGCCGACGATCAGCGCGGGAAAGAGCTTGGGGTCGCTGAGCAGGTCGGGCGCATTCGCGCCGAAGATCTGGGTCAGCACATGGTAGATGGCGCCGTCCGTGGTGGAGAACATCTGGAAAGTCAGCGCCGCCACAATGACGATGGAGACAAAGTGGGGGATGTAGACCAGCGTCTGCGCTGTGCGCTTGAACCATTTGCAGCGCAGCTCATTTAAGATCAGCGCCAGAATGATGGGGGCCGGGAAGGCGAAGAAAAGGTTGGCCAGCGAGATAGACAGCGTATTGCGGAACAGCGTCCAGAAGTCCGGGCCGGTGAAGAGCTTTTTAAAGTACTTCAGCCCGACAAAGGGGCTGCCGAACACAGATTCCAGAATCGTGTCGCCGTTGAAAGGGCTGAAATCGGTAAATGCCATATACAGGCCCGTCATCGGCAGGTAATTGAAGATGATCATGTAGAGCAGCGCCGGCAGCATCATGAGATATAACCAGTAATGCTGCATGAACGCCTTGCGCCATGTGTTGTGGCCCAGCTGTTTCTGGGCGCGGGCATTGGCCTTGCTCTGCTTGACCGCAGCGGTTTGTGCCATAAGCGTTTCCTCCTTGCTTTGTGTTCTCATCAGCCGGCGGCCGCGGTGCTTTGGTCAGGATCGCGGGCCCTCGTCATCCGGCGGCGGCTGTTTCGTTGCTTCCATTGTATCCCCTGCTCTGCGGATTTGGCTACAATCAAAAACACGCGAAAATTTTCATTATATTTCACGATGCAGCGCAATTATCAATGCAGATGACACACAAAACAATCCTTATATCTACCGGCACTATCGTTTGCTGTTTCGGGTTGAAATTGTGAATATTTTATACATGGTGCCTGCCTGTTTTGTGCATTTTGACAAATGGCGTTTTTGGGGCAATACCGCATAATTCTAAGTGCCGATACGGCGAGCGAGGTGCGGCAGCTGCTAAGCCAAAAGCGCAGATAATACTGGATGTCTTATCGAGCATTTTGGCAACGCAGATGCCGTGCCGCAGCCGCCGGAGCGGTGCTTAAGCCGTCAGGCGGGAATTGTGCGGTGTTGCCCTTAGACCCTGCTGCAGCCTCACGGACTGCGGAGGCTTTACCGCACGGCCTTGCCCTGACTGCCCCGCTTTGCCGGCGGGGTTGGGTCACTCCGCCCTGCTGCCAGCAAACAGGTCCTGTTTCCATATCTTGATATTTATCGCTGCGCCGTGCTTTCAAGACCTTCTACCCATCAAATGACACTTGTTTTTCGCCGTGGCAGCGCGTATGATAAAGATAAGATCGCGGGCCTGCAACTGTATACAGCACATCTGACAGGGAGAAAACGCTATGTCTACACTGCAAGGCGAAAGCTTTTATTTCCACCACGGCTGGCACTTTTTGCGGGCAGATGCCTTCCCCATGGCAAAGGCCATTGACGCCCACCGGGACGCTGAGGGGCACGCCTTTTACGAGGCCGACTACCGGGAAACCGGCTGGCAGCCCGTCACGCTGCCCCACACCTTCAATGATGAGGATCTGTTCCGTGACCGCATTCAGGACGGCGGCAGCGGCCAGCGCCGCACGGCAGCGTTCTACCGCAATATTCTCACTATCCCGCCGCAGCACAAAAACCACAAGGTGCTGCTGGCATTTGAGGGGATGCGCCAAACCTGCTACCTCTATGTAAACGGTACGCTGGCCGGCTACTACGAGGCCGGCGTTGCGCCGTTCGGCTTTGACATTACCCCCTATGTGCGGTACGATGCGCCGAACCTCATCGCCATTGCGACCGACAACACCGCCACCCGCAATGCGCCGTTCTGCATTGCCGAGACCCCCAACAAGCCCGATGCTGTCCCCGGCAGCTATCTCTTTCCGCAGGAGCAGGCCGTCCCCGCCGACCGCGTGGGCGTCCCCTTTTTCTGGAACTGCAACGACTTCAATCCCTCGGTCGGCGGCATCACCCGCCCCGTGCAGGTGTTTTTCAAGCCCGATGTCTATCTCACGCTGCCGCTCTACTCCAATTTGCAGACCAAGGGCCTCTATGTCTACGGCCGGAATTTTGATTTGGACAACGCCACGGCGGATATTCGGGTCGAGGCCGAGATCCGCAACGAGGGCAAGGTCCCCGTTTCCGCCCAGCTGCGCATCACGCTGCGCCGCCCGGACGGCAGCGTTGCCGCCATCTTTGACGGTGCCCCGGCCACCGCAGCCCCCACGGGCCGCGCCGTCCCACCGCTGAGCATCACCCCGGCGGACGCCTATATCCCCGATGAGGCTGTGCCCGGGCATTACCGCCCTGTGGAGGACGAAAGCCTGCCCGCACCGACCGCTACGGATTCCATGGCGGTCACTGTGCTGCACGCCGGGGCCGACACCCTGCCGCTGCGCTTCTGGAGCATCGACGACCCCTACCTCTACACCGTGGAGGCCGAGCTGTTTGTAAACGGCGAAAAGACCGACGCCCAGCAGCTGACGACCGGCTTCCGCGCCGTAAGCTACGACAAAGACCGGGGCCTGCGCATCAACGGCGCGGTGCAGTGGCTGCGCGGCTACGCCCAGCGCGCCGCCAACGAGTGGGCGGCCATCGGCATTGCGCCCGAGTGGCTGCACGATGAGGACGCCGCCCTCATCCGCGAGAGCAACGCCAACCACATCCGCTTTATGCATGTGGCGGGCAGCCCCGCCGATGTCCGTGCGTTTGACCGCCGCGGCATCGTCTGCACCCAGCCTGCCGGTGACAAGGAGAAGGAGAGCTTCGGCCGCCAGTGGGACCAGCGCGTAGAGCTGATGCGCGATGTCATCATCGCCTTCCGCAACCACCCGTCCATTCTGTTCTGGGAGGCCGGCAACAACTCGATCTCACGCGAGCACATGCGGGAGATGCGGCTGCTCAAGCAGCGGCTGGACCCCCACGGCGGGCGTTTTATGGGCTGCCGCACCCTGAACACCGAGGAGGTCGTCAACGAGAGCGAGTATGTCGGCACGATGCTGAACCGCCACGCCGCCCGCTTTTTGTCGCAGCACGGCCCCGTCACCGAGACCGAGTACAGCCGCGAGGAGGCCCCCCGCCGCATCTGGGACGACTTCACCCCGCCGGATTTCGACTACCGCAACCGCTGGGTCGGCAAGGGCGGCAAAAAAGCCATGGGGTACGACTTCTACGACCTTACCAGTGAAGATCTCGCGCTTGAAAACGCGCGCGGCTACGCCGAGTTTTTCAACGATCGGATGGGCGGTGCCTCCGGCAAGAACTACTACAGCGCCTGTGCGGCGCTCTGCTGGACGGACTCTGCCCAGCATGGCCGCCAGTCCTACAGCGAAAATGCCCGCATGAGCGGCCGCGTCGATCCCTGCCGAACCAAAAAGCAGAGCTTTGACTGCTTCCGCGTTATGCAGAGCGAGGCCCCCGCCGTCAAGATCATCGGCCACTGGAACTACCCCGCCCTCACCGCTGCCAACTATCGCTATGAAGAAAAGCGCTTTAACGGCACCTACTGGGAGGGCACCGGCGTCTGGCACACCCGCGACCCGCACCATAAGACGGTGTATGTGGTGGCAAGCTACCCTGTTGCCGCAGTCGAGCTGCTCGTCAACGGGCGCCGTGTCGGTCGGTGCGACAAGCCGCAAAACACCTTTGTGTTCGCCTTCCCCGGTGTGGATGTGACCCAATCCGGCTGGGTCGAGGCCGTTGGCTACGGCTATGACGGCACGCCCGCCGCGTCCGACCGGCTGGAAACCGCCGGCAGCCCCGCTGTCCTGCAGTTGACGCTGCATACCGCACCGGGCGGCCTTGCCGCCGACGGGGCCGACATCGCCTATGTCGATATTGCCGTGCAGGACAGCGCCGGGCGGGTCTGCCCGCTCTGCGATGCGCGCATCGACTTCACCTTGGACGGCCCCGCGCAGTTTTTGGGCGGCTACAACAGCGGCCGCTTTGCGGGCTACGGCCATGACGACAGCGTCATCCACCAAAACCATGTCTATGCTGAGTGCGGCACCAACCGCGTATTTCTGCGCGCGGGCACAGCGCCCGGCACCATCCGCCTGACCGCCGTGATGGGCAGCCTCCGCAATGTCATCACGTTGCAGAGCAAGCCTGCCGACCTCGCACCGCTGACAGCCGCACCGCTGCCCTGCCGCCTGCCGGACTATGCCGCCTGTGCGCCGCAGCACCGCGATGCGTTCGTCCCCATCCCGCAGGCCGATGCAGCAAAATACCAGCCGGAGGACAAGTGCTACACCAAGATCCTCGTCAACGGGCAGGAGCCGGACACCCGCGGCGTGCGCAGCGTCAACGAGAACGGCCGCGTCTGGGGCGCGGTGCTCTGCATTTTGGAGCGGCTGCAGACGGTCATCCCCGATGCCTTCCGCTATGATTGGAACGCCGCCGGGGGCTGCCTGACGCTGCACAGCGGCGGGCACACCGTGACAGCGCAGGTCGGCGTCACCCACCTGCTGGTTGACGGCAAGGAAAACCTGATGGACGGCCAGCCCTATCTGACCGCCGAGGGCGCGCTGGTCATGGAGGTCAACGCCCTGATCCCCCACATCACCGGCACCCGCACCCAGTACGATGACAAGGTCAATGTACTGCGCATAGAAACCGAATAACAGCAAAGACCGCACCCGAAACGCATCGGGTGCGGTCTTTGCTGTCGGTGAGGGAAATTTCCCTCACTTCTTCTCGTTCTGGTAATCCTTGCGGTATTTGCCGGGGGTCATGCCGACCTTTTTGCTGAAAAATCGGATGAAATTCTGCACATTGGAATAGTTCAGCGTCTCGGCGATCTGCACGACCGTCATGTCGCTGGTCAGCAGCAGTTCCTTGGCCATCTCCAACTTTTCATTGTTGGCCAGATCGCTGAAGCTGGTATCCTTCTCGGTGCGCAGCACCTTCCAGATATAACTCGGGTTATAGTTCAGCCGGTCGGCGCACTCATTCAGCGTAATATCGCCGCGCGTCTGCTTGATCAGCGCCAGCACATTCTTGACCAGCTCGCTTGAGCTGCTCTGGCGGAACTCGGTCAGCAGGTCCATAACAGGCACGGCCACCTCGTCCATCAGGAAATTCTGCATCTGGTCGGCGGTGTAGATCTTGCCGATCGTCTCAAACAGGTTGGCCTGCCGGTCTGCCAGCACCTGGTTGACCGAAAGCCCGGCGTTTTCCGCCACGGCCAGCATGGCCGCCACCAGCCGCTGGATGTAAAACTGCCGCTCATACCCGCGGATGTTCTTTTCCAGCATTTTGGCGGTAAAGCGCTCCAGCAGGTGGCGCACCTCCTTGGCCTTGCAGGCGGTTACGGCTGCCGTGATCTCATGCTCCAGCAGTGTATCATAGCCGTTGCGGGCGCACTGCTCGTCGGGCGGCTGGTAGTACAGCATCTGCCCGCTTGCCTCGGGGGCATCGGCCTCCGGCAGGCGCAGGGCCTCCCATGCCTCCTGCGCGGCCAGCTGCATGTGGTGCAGCTTGTGGAAGGGGCGGCTGACGCCCGCGCGGCAGCTGACCCCCAGCGCGGTGCGGATGCTGCGCGCCGCCACCGTATATACCACGCGGCAGGCCTCGTTCAGATCAGCCTCCTCGCCACCCACGACCAGCAGCAGGGTAAAGTTCAGCATTACGGGCTGGAACGCGCAGCGGCGCAGCAGCTCGGTGGGCATCGTCTGTATGGCGGTCAGCAGCATCGTCTCCCGCACCGGGCCGGAGATGCCCGCCGGGGTATCCAGCGCCAGCGCAATCAGCCGATACGCGGGGCAGACTGCCAGCCCCAGCTCCTGCATCGTGTGGCCGGCGGCCTCATCGGTGACCTCACTGCGGATCAGATTTTCCACAAAGCTCTGCTGCAGGCGGCGGTTTTGCTGCTGCATCAGGCTTTGCATCGCCTGCTTGTCCCGGGCCACCTGCTTGACGCCGGCGGCCAGATAAGCAAACTCCTCCTCATCGCTGCCGGGCTGGCCGAACACATCGCTGGCCGCGTGCATCAGATCATCCACAGGGGCGTACAGCACACTGGTCGATCGGCGGCAGATCAGCAACACCGCCACCAGTCCCCCGGCCAGCACAAAAGCGATCAGAATCACCATGCCGGCGGTAGCCGCCAGCGTGCGCTGCGGCAGCGCCGCATAGTAGGTCAGCCCGTTCACGCCCATCTTGCCGCTGTTCAGCCGCCAGCCACCCAGCACGCAGCCGCCCTCGGCGGGGGTGTCGGCGTCCAGCAGGGCGGTCAGCGCAGCAGAGGTGCTCAGCACGGTCTTGCCGGTGAAATCCCGCGCGGCAATGCTGTAGCCGCCGGTCTGCCAGCTCTCGGTCATCTCATACAGCGGCGAAAGATCCAGCTTGACGATCAGCACCGCATAGCTGCCCGTGCGGTAGGAACTGCTGCGCAGCACGAGCAGCTCGCCGGTCAGATCCACCGTGTTCAGCGGTGTGTCTGCCAGCGCGGGGGTGGGCTGGTCGGTGCGGTTGACCCACATCATGGCGGCATGCTGCTCCGCCCATTCGCTCAGCAGGTGGGCGACCTCATCCCGGTTGGCGGCATCAGCCAGCCGGTACATGCCGTTGTTGCTTAAAATCCACCCGCTGCGCAGGTTGATGTAGGTATACCCCTCGACATATTTATCCACCAGATTGCCGCCGCGCATGGCGGTCTGCATATTGCGAACAAGGGTGTACTCGCTGTACGGCGGCACAGTTTTTTGGCACAGGGTCTGGTAATTGTCCGCGCTGACGACCGCGCTGTAGTAGGCGCGCAGGTTGCTCAGCGCAAATTCCATCTGCGTCTCGACATTCTCCCGCGCCGAGGCCAGCAGGGCATCGCTGCGCGTGACGGTCTGCCGGTAGTACACCACGCTGGACAGCACACCCAACAGCAGCAGCGGGGCGGTGACAAGGGTCACGAGATAGAAAAAAATACGGTTCTGATAAGCAGAGTATCTGCGCTTGTCGCGCGTGCTGTTCTGTCTTGTCAGAGGCTTCCGCATACAAATTTTACTCCCTTTTTACTGAATTTGATTTTAACGATAGCACATTTTGCGCCGCAGTGGCAAGCCCTTTTGCGGCAAATCTTGCTGTCAATGTTACCGATTTTGTCCATCTTTGTTTGTGGAACCTGCACAAAACGGTAAAAAAGCACGCCCTTCCACCGCCGCAAAGGGCGTGATTGTTTTTTACACCGCACCGCAAAAATTGATCGCTTCATCGTTTATATCTATCCAAAAATCAAAGGATAATGATTGTTGCAGCCGGCGCGGTTTCCTCGTACAATATAGATAAGAAAATCTGTCATGCTGGGAGGTAGGGCTATGCCGGCTTACCGAAAATCCGCACAAGTTGATATGACCCACGGCTCAGTGCTGGGGCGCGCGGCGCTGTTTGCGCTGCCCATCTGTGCCGGCAATATCCTGCAGCTGCTGTACAGCACGGTGGACACGCTGGTCATCGGCAATTTCTGCGACACTACGGCGCTGGCCTCGGTGGCGACCAGCTCCCAGCCGCTCGAAATTCTGCTCTGTGTCTTTGTGGGTATCGGCTCGGGCATCTCCATCCTCGTATCGCAGGCGGTCGGCCGCGGCGACCATGACCATCTGCAAAAGCTTGTGCGCACCTCGGTCTGGCTGCTGTTTGCAGCATCGCTGCCGCTGACCGTCATCGGGTTTCTGCTGGGGCCGTGGATGCTGCAGCTGATGCAGGTCCCGGCGGACGCCATGCCGGGGGCGGTGCTGTATCTGCGCATCACGATGCTGGGTATTCTGGGCAACATGGGCTATAACTTCAACGCCGGTCTTTTGCGCGGCATAGGCAACAGCTCGTCCTCGCTGCTGCTGCTGTTTATCAGCTGCGCGGCCAACATCGTACTGGATCTTGTGCTTACCGGCGCGCTCGGCCTTGGCATAGGCGGCGTGGCGGCAGCCACGGCGATCGCACTGTTTTTGTCGTGGATATGCAGCATTTTTTACATTCGCCGCCACTGCACAGAGCTTGCGCTGCCTGTTTTGCCCTGCGGCTTTGATGCCGGAGCCCTGCGCCAGATCGTGCGCATCGGTCTGCCGCTGGGGCTGAACTCGGCGCTCTACTCCATCGGTCACGTCTTTTTGCAGGTGCTGTACAACCTGCAGGGGTCGGTTTTTGTGGCGGGCTGCTCGGTGGCGGGCAAGGTCGGCGGGCTGGCCAACATCACAGTCACATCGCTGTCGCAGGCGACCTCGGTGTTTGCGGGGCAAAACCTCGGCGCACAGAGCTACAGCCGTCTGCATAGGGGCGGCTGGCTGCTCCCGGCGGCCTCGGGGCTGCTCTCCCTCGCAGGCGGGCTGCTGATGGCGGCCTGCTGCCGCCCTCTGCTGCTGCTTTTTACGCAGGACGAGGCCGTGCTTGCCTTTGCCGTGCGCTATATCCGCGTTGTGCTGCCGTTCCAGTGGTGCTATGCAGCCTTCAACGCGATTATGAGCTTTGCCAACGGCATGGGCGAGATCCGCTATTCTACCATCGTCAACATCATTCTGCTGTGGGGTGTGCGTATCCCGGCGTCCTACCTGCTGGCGTGGCTGGGCTACGGCGGCTACGCCATGGCGGGTGTTTCGCTCAGCTTTGTTGTCGGGCTGCTGGCGATGCTGTTCTACTATAAATCCCACGCATGGGCGGACATCTGCGCCCGCGCCGAGGCACAGGAGGCCGCATAATGAAGTTTCTTGCCCAACTGCAAAACCCGCCCAGAGAATTTACCGCCATCCCTTTTTGGTTTTTGAACGGCGATCTGACCGCTGAGGAGCTGCGCCGCCAGCTGGCGGACTTTGCCGCCCACGGCATTTACGGCGTGGTGCTGCACCCGCGCATGGGGCTTAGCCCCGACATCATCTATCTGGGTGAACGCTACTTTGCCCATATCCGCACGGCTGTCGAAGCCGCCGCCGCGCTGGATATGAAAATCGTTTTGTATGACGAGGGAATGTACCCCTCCGGCTCGGCGAGCGGGCTGGTCGTAAAGGATCACCCTGAGCTTGCCAGCGAGGGCATCACGCTGACCCAAACCGTTTTGCCGGGGGACGAGCTGCTGGCGCAGACGGAAAGCGGCGCGCTGGTCGTGCGCAAAAGCGGCGGCACGATGCGCGGGCTGCACTGGGGCGAGGATGACGGCGAGGCAAACGCCCCCAAAACCGCTGATATTCTGAACCCTGCAGCCGTCAGCCGCTTTATGGAACTGACCCATGAAGCCTACTATCGGGAACTGAAAGCGTATTTCGGAACTGTGATCATCGGCTTTTTCACCGATGAGCCGAGCATTTTGGGGCGCAATGTCAGCGGCATGCTCCCATGGACGCACGGCTTTGCCGAGATCTTCCGCCGTGCGGGCGGCAACGCCGCCAACCTCGCCGCCCTGTTTGACGGCAGGGAAAACGACGATACACGGCTGTATCACAAGCTGCTTTTGCAGCGCGAGGGCGAGGTCTACTACGGCACACTCTCCCGCTGGTGCGAGGCGCACGGCATCGGCCTGATGGGGCACCCCCACCAGAGCGATGATATAGAAGTAGAAAAATACTTTGCCGTGCCGGGGCAGGATCTGGTGCTGCGCTGGCTCGCCCCCGAAAAGGACGGCTTGGCGGGTATGGATTCCACGATGGCCAAGTGCAGCGCCGACGCCGCCCGGCTGATGCACCGCCGCCGCAACGCCAACGAGTGCTTTGGCGCCTGCAACAAGGACGACAACCCGTGGCAGCTTTCGGGCGGGGACATCAAATGGTACACCGACTGGCTGGCGGTGCGCGGGGTCAACCTGTTTATCCCGCACGCCTTTTATTACAGCATCTGCGGCAAGCGCAAGGACGAGCGCCCGCCCGATGTCGGCCCCCACAGCATCTGGTGGGCGCATTACGAGGCGTGGAGCACCTACTGGCGGCGGCTGTCCTGGCTGATGACCGACATCGACCTGCATGCGGAGGCCGCCGTGCTTTGCCGCAACCGCGACCTCTGCCCCGACACCGTGCGCCCGCTGTTTGAGCGGCAGATCGGCTTTCAGTATATTCCCGAAAGCTATTTCCCTGCCTGCACAGTCGAGGACGGCGCACTTTGGTTACACGGACACTGCTACACCGCCGTGCTGGGGGACAAGGCGCTGTTCCCGGACGCTGCACATCCGGAGGTTTCGGCGCTCGAGCCGGACTGCCGCTGCGACCCGCCGCAGCCCATGCTGCGCTGCGCCTATTTTAATAAGGAAGGGCGCGCCTGCTGGCTGCTTGTCAACGAGGGCAACACCCCCATCAAGACCCGGCTGACCCTGCCGGTGGATGCTCCGCTTTGCCGGTACGATCTGTGGAACGGCCAGCCCTGCGCCTGCCCGGCCGAGCGTACCGCCAAGGGTGCCTGCCTGCCGCTGGAGCTGCCCGCGCGCGGCAGCCTGCTGCTGTTCACCTGCACTGCGCAGGAAAGCGAGGCCCTTCCCCTGCCGCCCACCTATCTGTCGCTGGCCGCACCGGCCTTTGCCCTTGCGGACGAGGACGCGGCCCATCTCACCAAGACCTACCGCGCCACGCTGCAGATCACAGCAACAGAGCTGCAGACCGCCACGCCGCTGCTGACCCTGCCCGGGCAGGAGATGGCCGAGCTGACTGTCAACGGCCAGCCGGCGGGCGTCTCCTTCTGGCCGCCGCACAAATTCTCGCTGGCGGGGCTTTTGACCCCCGGCGAAAATACCCTGACGCTGACCCTGACCGGCAGCCCGGCCAACCGCTACGGCAGCCACCCGGTGCCCTACGGGCTGGATACATAAAAAACGGCGCGGCGTTCTCCGAGCGCAGCCTCAGGGCAACACCGCACAATCCCCGCCTAACGGCAAAAACAAAGTGGACGCATCCGACTTTATTCAGGCTTTGCCCCCCTGCCCCGCAAAAAGTCGGATGCGTCTATTGGCATTTAAAAGAAGGATTGCTATACTCTTTTATAGAATATCATGAGGGAGCGATCTCACAATGGAATGTACACAGCTGGTCGATCTTATCTTCTTTATGGGGCAAAGCAACATGGCCGGGCGCGGAGATGCCGCCCTTGCCCCCGCCGTGATCCCCGGCATGGGGTTTGAGTACCGCGCCGTCACCGACCCGGCGCATCTCCACCCGCTGGCCGAGCCGTTCGGCGTGAACGAGAATGACCCCGCCGGTGTCAATGAGCCGGGCATGAAAACAGGCAGCATGGTCTCCGCTTTCGTGAACGCCTGCACCGCGCAGACCGGCATTGCCGTTGTGGGTGTGTCCTGCGCCAAGGGCGGCTCTGCCATTGCCGAGTGGCTGCCCGGCACGCCGTATTTTAAGGATGTCGTCCGCCGCGCACGCAGGGCCCGCCAATTTCTGGCCGAGAACGGCTACACGATCCGCCACAGCGCGATGGTCTGGTGCCAGGGCTGCACCGACGGCGACCTGCACACTCTCAAGGCCGTCTATAAGCTGAACACCGACCGTGTCATCCATAAGTTCATGATTGATGCCGGGCTGGAGACCTGCTTTTTAATTCAAATCGGCAACCAGCGCGATGAACCGGAGCTGTATGTGCCGATCCAGCAGGCGCAGGAGGAGTTGGCCGCCGCCTGCGAGGATATTGTCATAGTCAGCCGCCGGTTCAAGACCTTTGCCGCCAAGGGGCTGATGAAGGACCGGTTCCACTACCTGCAGCCCGCCTACAACGCCGTTGGCACCGAGGCCGGGCAGCAGGTAGGCAGCCTCTGGGGCCGTTGATACACTGCTGTACCGCCTGCCAGCCGCGCCGTACCGCCCGGCGTCAGGCGGCTTTTCAACGGTTCCAGCAGGGTCAGCATCCGGGCGGCCCACTGTGTGCGCTCGTTATCCATTGTTTTGCTCCTTAAAGCTCTTGCGGTAGGCGGCGGGGGTCTTGCCGTAGTAGCGGCTGAACACCTCGTTAAAATAGCGGTAGTCCTTGAAGCCGACCTCCTCGGCAATTTCGTAGCTGCGCTTATCGCTGTTTAACAGCAGCTCCAGCGCGTGTTCCATCCGCACGCGGTTCAGGTAATCCTTGAAATTCTGCCCCAGCTGCTTTTTAAAATAGCTACTGAAATAGAACGGATTCATATGGATATGCTTTGCCAGCACCTCCAGCGTCAGGTTCTCGCGGTAGTGCGCGGCAATATAGTCAGTCACCTTTTGAATGTCCTTATGTTCATTTTTCTTGACCTGCCCGGCCATCTGGCCGTACAGCTCCTCCAGCGACTTTTTGAACAGTGCTTCCAGCGCCGGGTAATCGGCGGTCTCGCGTGCGGCATCCAGCAGGTCGTTGCTGCCGCCCGCGCACTGCACGCCGGAGCGTTCCAGCCGCGCCTGCACCATGCGCCGGCAGACAAGCAGGTGGTAGACAGCCGCATCGGCGCGGCCATCGGTGATGGGCGGAACAGCGGCCAGCAGGTTTTCCACCGCACGGTTGAAAATTTCCCGGTCGGTCTCGACAAAGCCTGCAGCCACGGCCTCCTGCAGCGGATGCAGAGCGGCGGTGTCGGCAGGGGCCTCGCCAAACGGCGGTGCATCCATCGCAAGCACGGTATCCGGTAAGCGGTCGGCAAAATAGAACCAGCGGCAGGCATCGCGGCAGGGGGCGGTAAAGGTTGGCACGGCGCTCATCTCTGCGGTGGCGGGGCTGCACACAAAGCCGACCTTGCACTTGGTGCGCTGCTCCAGCAGGGCCTGCGCATCGTGCAGCCAGCCGGTTGCCTGCGCCTGCGTCATGTTGACCAGCAGCAGATAGCACTGCCCTTTTTTCTGGAAGGCTGTCCCCTGCCCGGTCTGGCGGCAGAGGGTGTCCAGCTGGCCGAAGATCGAAAACTCGATCAGCTGGCGTTCCATGGCGTTTCTGGCAGTCAGCCCCAGCGGCTGAACGGCCGTCAAAATATAGCTGGCCGGCTCCATCTCGGCCACCCGGCTGAACGCATCGGAATAGCTGCCCGTGTCGGAGGCCGGGGCCGGGGCGCTGTGCTCCGGCTGCACCGGCAGGCATTTTTCCACGGCGCGCAGCAGGTCATCCTTTTTGACAGGCTTTAACAGATAGTCCACCGCACCGTAGCTGAGGGCATCGTGCGCGTAGGAAAAATCCTGAAACCCGCTGATAAAGATGACCTTGGTGCGGCTTTGGGCGGTGTGCAGCGCCTTTAAAATTTCAATGCCGGTCTTGCCGGGCATCGAGATGTCCAGCAGGGCCAGATCCGGGCTTTGGGCAAAGATTTCCCGCAGGGCATCGGCGCCGTTTTCGCAGGTGGCGCAGATCTCAATGCCCAGCTGCGCCCAGTCGATCAGCATCTGTAAGCCACGGATGATGACCGGCTCATCGTCCGCAATGAGCATTTTCAGCATAGAGGTTCCTCCTGTGCAAGGTTTTGCAGGTCTGCGGGTATGGTGGCCTTGACGACCGTTCCCACGCCGGGTGTGCTGTACAGCGTAATGCCGTAGTCGCTGCCGTAAAGGTAGCGCAGCCGGTCATGGACATTTTTCAGTCCGATACTCGCCCACTCATAATTTTCTTTATGGCCGGGCTGGTCACTGTCCAGCAGGGTGTACAGCTTATTCAGTGCATCCTCGTCCATGCCGACGCCGTTATCCATGACCGTCAGGGTGACGGTGTTGTCAAGCCGCTCGGCCATAAGCTGGATATGCCCCGGGCCGTCCATCGGCTTAATGCCGTGGATAAAGGAATTTTCCACGATGGGCTGCAGAATCAGCTTGGGAATCAGGATATTTTCCAGATGCGCGCAATCGTAGGAGAAGGTGACCTTGTTGCTGAACCGGCAGTTGAGCAGATAGATGTATTTTGTCAAAATATCCACCTCACGCCCCAGCGGCACAAGGTCGTTGACGGTGCCGATGACATAGCGTATCTGGTCGCTCAGCGCCTCGATCATATCGGCCACCATCGGGTCGTTGCGGCCGACAGCGGTCATGCGGATGACCTCCAGCGTGTTGTACAAAAAGTGGGGGTAGATCTGGCTTTTCAGCGCGTTCAGCTCCGCCTCGGTCTGCTTGATTTTAGACAGATACACTTGTTTTGTGTAGGTGTCCAGCTCGGCGCTCATCTGGTTAAAGCGCTCGGTCAGGTCGCTCAGCTCGTCGTTGCCGGTCACAGGGATGCGGCCGGTAAAATCACCGGACTCGACCTCGCCCATGTGCTGCATAATGGTGCGGATGGGCTGGGTCAGCTTGCGGGAGAAGAACATCGAGCCGATGACAAGTGCGGCCACGGCCAGCGCGACCACCAGCCACACAGCCCGCTGCATCGCCTGTATCTGCGTTTCGATGGGAGTGCGGCTCTGGCTGCACCAGACGGTCAGCCCGTATTCGGGGATCGGCTCGGACAAGAGCATCGTGCCGGCCGGTGTCTCCGCCGTGACGTCCAGCGTTTCGCCCACAAGCGCCGTGTCGGAGGAAAAATAGCAGTGTCCGGCGTCGTCCGTGACATAGACGGTGCCGCCGTCGGTCAGGTTCAGCGTGGCAAACAGCCGGTCAAACACATCGGTGCGCAGGTCCAGAAAGAGCGTACCCAAGTATTTTTCTTGTCCGACTGCGCCGGTAATGTCGTAATAGTTGCGCCCAACGGTAAAGACATACGGCGTGCGCGAACCGCGAAAGCCGATGTAATCCAGCGCATGGGTGGGCACAAGCCCCATTTTGCGGCTTTCGGTGTCCCAATGCTCAAAATCCACCGCCCGCAGATACGCCTCGCTGTCAAACAGGGAGTTGTTGTAGTTTCCCAGCTGGTAGCTGACCACCTTAGCCACGCCCGCCGGGGCATAGATAAAGTGGGAGGCCTCAATATCGGCGTCCGTCATATTCATATAGTGCAGAAACAGCCCCATTTCGTGACGGATGCTGTCAGCGGCATTGTCCGCATCGGCAAAAGCCTCGCCGGACAAGATTTTGCGCAGGTTGTCGTAATTGTCGTAGTCGTAAGAAAAATCCCCCTGAGAGGAATAGTTGTAGTAATAGCAGAATTTCGACAGGTCTGTATAGGTATCCAACCGGACGCGGATAGAATAGGCCGAGTAGGCGATTGCATCCTGATAGGCGTCCTCCAGACTGGCGCGGTACTCAGTCAGCATACGGCTTTGCAGCACGGTGACCAGCAGCACGATGGGTACAATGCCCAGCAGCAGGATAACGGCTGTGAACTTGGCAAACAAACTGACGCGGTGCGGACGGCGCGGCGTATCCATAACAAAACCTCACGATGCAGCAAAATTGGGTGCGGGCGCAGTGCCCTCACCCAATTTTAGCATATTACGGGATAAAAATCAGCCCTTCGCGGCGCCGGACATGATGCCCTTGACAAAATATTTCTGCAGGCTGACATAGATGATCAGCGCAGGCACAAGGGAGATCAGCGTACCGGCAAAAACAATATCCCAGCGGGCGGTATACTGGCCGACAAAGGAGTAAACGGCAACCGTAATGGTCTTGGCCTGGTTGGAGGGCAGTGCCAGATACGGCATCAGGAAGTCATTCCAGATGCTCAGACCGTTCAGCACGACCAGCGAGGCGGTGCAGGGTCCCAGCAGGGGGAACACCACGCGCCAGAACGCCTTGAACTCGGTGCAGCCGTCGATCTTGGCGGCCTCCTCAATGTCGATGGGAACACCCTTCAAAAAGCTGGTGTACAGCAGCGTGCCGAAGGCGACAGAGCCGGCAATGTAGCAGATGATGGGGCCCCACAGCGTGCCGTAGATATGAAAGACCTTCATCTCCTTGAACAGCGGGAACATATACAGGTGGAAGGGGATCATCATACCGGCTGTAAAGTAGGCGTAGACAAACTTGGTGGCCTTGCTGTTGTGACGCTCGATGGCGTAGGCAGACAGCGGCACGACCAAAATGATCAGCACTTCACTGACAACAGTCAAAAATACCGTGTGCCAGATGGCGGTAAAGAAGTCGGTCTTGGCAAACAGGTCCTTGAAGTTCTGCAGGTACAGCTCGGTGGGGAAGGCGAGGGGCGCTTTCAGGATCTCGCCGTTGCTCTTAAAGGCGGAGATGACGGCGAAATAGACCGGGTAGACGAACAGGACAGCCAGAATGACCGTGACGATAAAGCAGACGATGGGGGCAATTTTGATTTTTTTCTTAGGCGCGGTGTTTGTTGCCTGTACAGTTTGTGTTGCCATTACAGCTGCACCTCCCGTTTGCGAAGAATTGCGGACTGGATGTTGTTCAGGATCAGAATGATGAACAGCAGCACCACGCCGACCGCTGTGCCGTAGCCCTGGCGGCCCTCGCCAAAGCCGGACTTATACAGCAGGTAGACGATGGTCTCTGTCGCAAAGCCGGGGCCGCCGTCCGTCATAACGGCGATCTGGTCAAAGACCTTCAGACCATTGATCAGCGACAGCGTAAAGCAGATGGTGAAGGAGCCGGAGATCAGCGGCAGCGTGATGAAGCGGAACCGCTGCAAAGCAGATGCACCGTCGATGGTGGCGGCCTCCTGCACATCCTGCGGCACGCCCTGCAGGGCTGCCAGATAGATGATCATGTAGTAGCCGGCACCCTTCCAGATCATGACCACGGCCACCGCCCAGATGGCGATATCGGCGTTGCCGAGCCAGTCCTGCTTGAGTGCGCCGAGGCCAATCATATCCAGCACCTTGTTGACGGGGCCGAAGTTGTAGCTGTACATGATCTTCCAGATAAAGCCGGAAACGATGCCCGAAAGAATGACCGGCAGGTAGAAGATGGCGCGGAACAGGTTTTTGCCCTTGATGACGTTATCGACCAGCAGCGCCAGACCGAGAGCCAGTGCATTCTCACAGATAGAGATCACTACGGTGAGCAGGGCGGTGTTTTTCAGCGCATTGCCAAAGCGGGCGCTGGTAAAAATCTCTTTGTAGTTGTCAAAGCCGATGAATTTGATGTTGGGGTTGATGCCGTCCCACGAGGTAAAGCTGTAATAAAAGCTGGATACCGTAGGCACGATCAAGAACACCGTAAACAGGATGAACGCAGGCGCAATGAACAAAAACGCCGTTGTGTCAAACTTTCTTTTCTTCTGCAGCATGGCGCTGTCCCTCCGTTTCAAAGGGTGGTTGCGGATTTTGGGCGTAGAAAGGGCGCACCGCCCATTGGCAAGTGCGCCCCGGTATCATTGCGCCTGTTGCCCCTTATTCTACACCGAGACCGGTGGTGGGGTTAAAGCTCTGGAGCGCGACATTCCAGGTCTTCTGCAGCTCGGAGGAGGCAGAAGCAACATCGCGGGAGCCCTGAGCGACTTCAATGCAGGTCTTGTAGGTGAAGTTACGGAAGTCCGGGGGCAGCTCGCGGTTGCCGACTTCCTGGTTCCACATCAGGTGGGTGTAATCAGCGGCGGACAGGGCGTCCAGAACGGCCTGGAACTGCTCGCTGCTGTTCATCTTCGGGGTCTCCACAGTGGTGGGGATGGCGGCCATGGCCTCGCAGTAGGCGCCGTAGACATCGCTGCTGAAGAAATACTTGCAGAAGGCATCAAACGCAGCCTGCTTGTCGGGGTCCTTGGCAGCCTCAGCGCTCAGGGCCCAGCCGCCGGCAGTGCCGCCGCCCAGCAGGTTGACCTTACCGTCACGATCGGGCACAGCGAACCAGCCGTACTCAAAGTCGGGGGCAGCCTCGTTGATCTGGCTGAACATATGCGTGCCGGAGAACATCATCGCGGACATATCGTTGACGAAGAAGGTGGTGATCTGTGCATCGGGGGTGGAGGCCCAGCCGTCCTGTGCGAAGTTCAGCACCTCGGCCAGATCGGTGACGGCCTTCTGGTAGTTGGCGTCAGAGAAATCCTTCTCGCCCTTGTAGCACTCCTCGATAAAGTCGGGGTCGCTCTCCAGCACATCGTTGGCGTAGCACAGGTCATACAGGAAGCCAATGTGCCAGACATCGCTGCCGCCGACAACCAGCGGGGACATATCGCCCTTGTCCTTGATGGTCTGGCAAAGGGTGATGAACTCGTCCCATGTCTTGGGGATCTCGAGGCCGTTGTCGGCAAAGTACTTCTTGTTGTACATAATGCCCATCGTGTTAGCGCCGGAGAAGGGGGCGGTGTAGGTCACACCGTCAAAATCAACGGTGGAGGTGAACAGCGCCTTGACGTCATCGCTTAAGGGGGCAACCTTGCCGGCGCGGACATACATGGCGGTGTCGCGCATCTCCATCATATCAGGGAACTCACCGACGCTGTCCTTGGTTTTCAGGAATTCGCTGTAGGAGCCGCCGTCACCCGGCTCGATCGTGATGGTGATGTCGGGGTTCGCGGCGTTGAAATCGTCCACGATCTTGTTCATCTGGGTCTTAAAGGTATCATCACCGTCGGCAAAGACAAAGCTCAGCGCAGTGGGGGCGGAGACGACGCTTTCTGCAGCAGCCTCGGTGGAGGCGGCGGCAGAGGTGCTCTCGGCAGGGGCGGTGCTCTCAGCGGCAGAGGATGCGGAGGAGCCGCAGCCGGCCAGCATAACAGCGGTCATACCGGCGGCCATGGCAGCAGACAATGCTTTTTTCATGGTGTTTTCTCCTTTTCGTCTTTTGGTCTTTTTCATCGGGGGCGTTGCCCCTTTCGTTGTCTATATTGTACAGGATGGCAAGCGGTAAAAACAGGCGGTTTTTTTAGAGCAAAGTGGGTGTTTTTAACTTGTTCTGCTAAAATTCCCCCACGCCAAAAGCCAGTATAGTGCATTTTGCACAATCGCGCAAGGCCAGTTTGCAGCACATTGCCGTCTGTGGGGCTTTTTTGTGTACCATAAAGCCGAACGACCTTTAAATTGCCCACATTCCGCTTAAATTTCCGCCTTATTTATAGAGGTGTAAACCTGTAAGATAGAATCAGAAAAGGAGGGAAAACAATGTATGGCAAAAATCACACCGGATGACCGCGTACTGAAGCGGGGCAGCCTTCCCTTCTTCTGGCTGGGGGACACCTGCTGGAGTGCATTTACCAATATGACCGACGCCGAATGGCAGGATTATATTATAAAGCGTGCGGCACAGGGCTTCAATGTTGTGCAGGTCAACGCACTGCCCCAGTGGGACCGCTGCGGCAGCACACTGGGACTGTATCCGTTTCCCACACAGGACGGATTGCATTTTAACTATGACGGCACCTTGAACAAAGCCTATTTTGCCCGTGCCGGGCGTATGGCAGCCCTTGCCGCGCACTACGGCATCACCTTGGCCGTTGCGGTGCAGTGGTGCAATTATGTTCCCGGTACATGGGCTGCCGCAAAGCACCCGGAGAATATACTGCCCGCAGCCATGGTGGAACCGGTCGTAAAAAAGATCTGCGAGACCTTTTCTGCCTATGACCCGGTGTTTTTGATCAGCGGGGATGCGGATTTTGGGACCGAGGAGGCGCTGCAGCGGTATCTGTGGGTTACACGGCTGGTGCAGAAATTTGCACCGGATGCGCCGTTGGCTTTCCACCTCAAGGGCTGGAGCGATGCCCTGCCGCAGGAACTGGCTGAAAATGCAGCACTCTATCTGTACCAGTCCGGTCACAACCCGGCCTACCAATACACAGCGCGGACTTTAGCGGAAAGTTTCCGCACCCGGATTCCGCAAAAACCGGTGCTGAACAGCGAGCCGTGCTATGAGCAGATGGGCTACAGCCGTCTGGCTTACGGACGCCATCGGCGGGAGGACTGCCGCCGTATCCTTTGGACAAGCCTGCTTTCGGGTGCTTGTGCGGGCATCACCTACGGCGCTCACGGCGTCTGGAACTGGTATAAGCCCGGTATGCCGGAAAATCCCGTCAGCGGCGAGGGCTTTTTGCAAGCGCCCCTTTGCACGGACGCTTTGGGGCTGCCCGGCGCAGAGGATTTCGCATTTGCCCGGCAGCTATGTGAGGGTTGGGGCAGATGGGATTTTACCCCCTGCCCGGAGGTGCTGCTTGCCTACCGGGAGGAGGTTCCCGCCGCCCGCAGCGGTGTGCGCACCGTGCTGTATCTTCCCACAGCGGCACCGCTTCCGCTGGCAGATACCCTTTCTGTGCAAAAAATATACTTTATAGATTTGGAAACCCGAAAAACACTGCCGGCACACTGCCTGTACAAGGCAGGGGTCTTACATTTGGAACAGGCTCCCTGTTATCGGGACGCATTACTGATTATAGAAGGAGAATCACCATGCTGAAGCTGAACACAACCGAAAAAAACTGGGCAAGCACCACTGCCGCACGCTTTGAGCACAAACTGCGCGCCGTGCGCGAGCGCAGCGCCGAGAAAATCCCCAACCGCGCCGTGGATGGTGTACACAACAACAAAGCCGATGGCGGCAGCTACACCCCCGATGACGGCCTCTGCTGGTGGACCAACGGCTTTTGGGCGGGGATGTTGTGGCAGGCCTGCCACGCGACCCATGATGACCGCTATGCCGAAATTGCCCGCTTTACGGAGCGCACGCTCGACGAGTGCTTTTCGTGCTACTACGGCCTGCACCATGATGTCGGCTTTATGTGGCTGCCCAGCGCCGTGGCAGACTACCGCCTGACAGGCGCTGCCGATGCCCGCCGCCGCGGTCTGCACGCCGCCCAGCTGCTGGCCGGGCGGTTCAACCCGACGGGTTACATCCGCGCATGGAACGACATTCCCGGCTCCGACTCTGACACCCGCGGCTGGGCGATCATCGACTGCCTGTTCAACATTCCGCTTTTGTATTGGGCGAGCGAGGAAACCAAAGATCCTCGCTTTAAGAAAATCGCCATGACCCACGCCGATACCGTGGCCGCCAACTTTGTGCGCGAGGACGGCAGTGTGCGCCACATCGTGGAGTTTGACCCCGAAACCGGTGCGTTTGTCCGCGATTACGGCGGGCAGGGCTACGCGCAGGGCTCCAGCTGGACGCGCGGGCAGACCTGGGCGCTGTACGGCTTTGTGATGAGCTACAAGCACACCGGTGCGGTGCGCTACCTTGCGATGGCGCAAAAGGTGGCGGAATATTTTATTGCGCATATTCCCGCAGACGGGCGCATCCCGGTGGACTTCTGCCAGCCCGCCGAACCGAAATATTATGACGACATTGCCGCCGCCGTGGCCGCCTGCGGTCTGATCGAGCTGGCAAGCCTTGTGCCGGACAGGCAGGACGAATACCTGACCCCTGCGCTGAAAATGCTGCACGCGCTGGATGACACCGCCGACTGGGACGAGGCGCGTGACGGCTACCTGCAGTATTGCAGCGCCGACTACCACGGCAAGGAGCACAATGTCAACTTTACCTACGGCGATTACTATTTCTATGAGGCACTGCTGAAGCTGACCGGGGACGAGATTTTTTTGTGGTAAGGGGAGAACACAATGCGTGAAATTCTGAACCGTTACACCTTGGGCGGGCTGACCGCCGTCTACCGGCGCGAGGGGGATATTGTCGAGCTGCTGCTTGTGCCTGCGGGCAGCGAGGGCGGCATTGCCCGTGCCGACTGCGCCGCCGAGCCACTCATTCAAGCCAAGCTGACCGAGGACGATGCCCCGACGTTTTTCAGCGGCGGGCGCACGATGCGCAACAGCCCCACCGTAAAAGCCATGCGGTATGCCGGGCAGACTGCACAAAAATCTGCCGATAAAACAGTCGTTGTGACAAAGCTGACCGACCCGCGCGGTCTTGCCTACACCCACACACTGACCCTCTACGCCGACAACCCTGCTGCGGAGGTCGTGACGAGTGTGGAGAATACCGGCAGCGAAGCCCACACACTGGAGATGCTGTCGAGCTTTACGCTGGGCAGTCTGTCGCCGTTTTCGGCAGGGCTTGCGCCCGAAAGCCTGAAGATCCACCGTCTGCGTTCAACATGGAGCGCCGAGGGGCGCTTGGTGACCGAAGCTGCCGAGGATCTGCAGCTGGAGCCGAGCTGGAAGTGCTACTCCGCCAACAGTGTGCGGTTCGGCAGTGTTGGCAGCTTTCCCGTGCGCGGCTTTGTGCCGTTTTGCGCGGTGGAGGACACCGCCCACGGCGTGACATGGGCCGCCGCCACCACGCAGGGCAGCAGTTGGCAGATGGAGCTGTATCGGCAGGATTTCGGGCTGTCCCTGTCGGGCGGGTTGGCAGACCGGGAGTTCGGCGCATGGTGCAAGGCCCTTGCCCCCGGCGCGTGCTTCACCGCGCCCAAAGCGGTGCTGACCGCCGTGTGCGGCGGTGTGGACACGGCGGCGCAGGTGCTGGCTGAAAACACCCGCCGCACCATCGAGCCGCTTTTGCCCGCATCGGAAAAGACCCTGCCTGTGCTGTTCAACGAATTCTGCTCCACATGGGGCAAGCCCACCGAGGAAACCGTCCTGCGCCATATCCGTGCGCTGAAAGGCAAAAATTTGGGCTACTATGTCATTGACGCAGGCTGGTACGATGATTTTGCGTTTGAAATGGCCTCCCGGCTGGGCAAGTGGGAGCTGAGCCGCAGGGCATTCCCGCACGGGCTGAAATATGTCGTGGATGCGATTCACAACGCCGGGATGAAGGCCGGCATCTGGTTCGAGTTTGAGATGGCCGGCCGGGACGAACCGGACTGCTTTACCAAAACAGACTGGCAGCTGACCCGCGGCGGCATTCCCATCACGGCAGGCGACCGCCGCTTCTGTGATATGCGCAAGCCGGAGGTGCAGGAATATCTCGCCCACAAGGTCATTGACTTCCTGCGTGAGAACGAGCTCGACTACATGAAGGTCGATTACAACGAAACCATCGGCCTTGGCTGTGACGGTGCGGAAAGTCTGGGCGAAGGGCTGTATGAGCAGATTCTGGCAAGTCAGCAATTCTTTGCCCGCATCCGCCGCGAACTGCCCGACTTAGTGCTGGAGCTTTGTGCATCGGGCGGGCATCGGCTCTGCCACAGCTTCTTGGAGCTTGCCTGTATGGCCAGCTTTTCCGATGCGCACGAGTGCGACGAGATCCCGATTATTGCGGCCAATATGCACCGCATGATCCTGCCGCGCCAGAGCCAGATCTGGGCGGTGGTCAAGGCAGGGCAGCCGCTGCAAAAGCTGTACTACCAAATCTGCAGCGGACTTTTGGGGCGGCTCTGCTTTTCCGGCGAGCCGGACGCCCTCTCGGCAGCGCAGTGGACTGTTATGGACGAAGGCACGGCATTTTACGGCAAGGCGGCCTCCATCATAGACCACGGCGTCAGCCAGCGGTTTGGTTCCCGCATCGTCAGCTACCGCGCACCCAGGGGCTGGCAGGCAGTCGTGCGGCGCGGTGAAACGCAGACGCTTGTCGTTGTGCATACCTTCGGTGCAGCGCCCGAAGCCGTCACCCTGCCGGTGGGCGGCAAAATCGCCGCACAGTTTATGCGCGAGGATCTGACGGCAACGCACCTTGACGGCCAACTGACCGTACACGGGCTTACCGATTTTGACGCCGCCGCCTTTATCTTAGAAAACGAGGGTTAAGATGAATACGATTCAGAATCCCATTCTGCCCGGCTTTGCGCCCGATGCCAGCGCCCTGCATGTGGGCGAGGATTACTACATTGCAACCTCCACCTTTGAGTGGTGGCCCGGCATTGAGATTTACCACTCGAAGGATCTTGTCAACTGGCAGTGGGTGGCTGCGCCCATCGCCCGGCGCGATATGGTCCCCAGTGAGCTGCTGGGAAACTACAATTCCGGCAGCCTGTGGGCGCCGCATCTCTCCTACGCGGACGGGCTGTTCTGGCTGGTTTATACCGATGTCAAAAGCTCGACCGCCTTCAAGGATACCTTGAACTATGTCGTCACTTCGCCCAAAATCACCGGTCCGTGGAGCGAACCTACCCTTGTCACCGCCAGCGGCTTTGACCCGGCGCTTTTTCACGATGAGGACGGCCGCCACTATTTTTTGAATATGCTGTTTGACTGGCGGCTGGAAACCCCCGGCTTTGCCGGGACTGTCATTCAGGAGTTTGACCCCGTCACACGGCAGCTGGTGGGTGCGCGCAGGCACTTTTACCGCGGCACATCTCTAGGTGTCTGCGAGGGGCCGCAGATCCTCAAAAAGGACGGCTGGTATTACCTGCTCTGCGCGGCGGGCGGCACGGGCTACCTGCACGCCGCCACGGTCGCGCGCGCCAAAACGCTGGACGGCCCATGGGAGGATTCGCCCTATTTCCCGCTGCTGACCGCGCGGGACGATGCTGCCAACCCACTGCAAAAGAGCGGCCACGCCTGTTTTGTTGAAATCGGCGGCGAGTGGTACATCACCCACATCTGCGCCCGCCCCTTAACAGAGCGCGGAAACTGCACGCTGGGGCGTGAAACCGCCCTGCAAAAAATCGAATGGGCGGGCGGCTGGCCGCACCTTGCCAACGGCACGCACCACCCGGATCTGGTCATTCCCGCGCCGAAAGCGGCAGGGGATGTTAAACAAATTCTCGACCACAGCGAGCGGGTGACCTTTTCGCCGGACAAGGGCTTGCCCCCTACCTTTAAGACGCTGCGCACCCCGCTTGCGCCCGAAACCGATTACAGTCTGACCGCCCGCCCCGGCTGGCTGCGCCTCTACGGCGGGCAGACGCTCTCCAGCCACCACAAGCAGACGCTGTTTGCCCGTCGCTGGCAGCATTTTGCATTTACAGCAACGACGAGAATCGACTTTGCACCGCAGAGCTTCCAGCAGGTGGCGGGGCTGGTGCTGTTCTACGACACCTGCAACTGGATCTACGCCTATATCACATGGGACGAGCGCCTCAACGCCCGCACACTGCAAATTCTGCGGTGCGACTGCAAGGATTTCACCTACGGCAGCAAGGCAATCCCCCTGCCGAACGGCGAAATTTCGCTGAAGGTTTGTGTAAACGGCGCAGAGGCGCAGTTTTATTACATAGCAGACGGCGATTGGCAGCCCTTGGGCGATGTTCAGCCCGCCGACCACCTCAGCGATGATTATGTCGAAACCCGCCGCGGGCGGTGCGCCTTCACCGGCGCGATGGTCGGCATCTGCGCGCAGGACATGGACGCCCACCAAAGCCACGCGGATTTTGCCTTTTTTGACTATGAGGAACAGCGATGAAAAACGGAACACTCTGGCTTGACGCCGACGGGCGCGGCATTCAGGCGCACGGCGGCAGCATTTTACAGCACAACGGCATTTTTTATTGGTACGGTGAGAACAAGGATACCGACACGCACAACCGCAGCGTAGATTTTGTGGGGTTTTCCTGCTACAAAAGCCGCGATTTGCTGCACTGGGAAAACTGCGGTCTTGTGCTCTCGGCTGTCAATGAGGCGGGACACGACCTGCACCCGGACAGCGTCTGCGAGCGCCCCAGCGTGCTATATAACGCAGAAACGCAAAAATTTGTGCTGTGGTTTCATCTGGATAACCGCCGCTACACCCGCGCCGAGGTCGGGCTTGCCGTAAGCGATACCCCGACCGGACCGTTCACCTACATGGGCAGCCAGCGTCCCGGCAGCCATGACAGCCGTGACTTCACGGCGTTTCAGGACAGTGACGGCAGGGCGTACCTGTTCTGCTCGTCCGACTGGAACGCCACCATGCGCGTCTGGGAGCTGGACAAAGCCTACACAAAATTGACCGGTAGCGGCAAAGAGATCCTGATCGATCAGGCGCGGGAAGCCCCGGCGCTGTGGCACAGCGGAGAGAAGTACCTCCTGTTTTCATCGGGCTGCACCGGGTGGAGCCCCAACACGATGCTGTACGCCGAGAGCAGCGCGATTTTCGGCAGCTGGCGGCTCATTGACGACCCCTGCCGCGGCCCCGGCGCACGACAGACCTTCGGTGCGCAGAGTGCCGCCGTCTTTGCCGCAAACGGTCAGCCTTACCTTCTGCTGGATCACTGGCACCCGGACGATCTGCGCAATTCCGGCTACACGATTTTGCCCGTCACCTTTGAAAACGGCTTGCCTACTGTAAACTGGCAGGACGAATGGACGGGCATCTGAGGAGGATTTTTTTATGTATTATCTGGGCGTTGACCTGGGCGGCACCAACATCAAGGCCGCCCTTGTAAGCGAAAACGGCGAAATTATAAAGGAAGCCGCCGCCCCCACCAACCTGCCCCGCACGGCGCAGGCGGTCTGTGACGATATTGCCGCGCTGTGTTTGCAGCTCAGCGCGGGGGAGCCGGTCGCCGGCATCGGCGTGGGCTGCCCCGGCACGGTGTGTGACGGCGTGGTACTCTATTCCAACAATCTCGACTGGCACGATTTTGCTATGGCGGACTACCTGCAAGCCAAAACCGGGCTGCCTGTCTGCCTCGGCAACGACGCCAATGTGGCTGCCCTCGGCGAAGCACTGGCGGGCTGCGCCAAAGGGGCGGAGAGTGCGGTGATTTTGACGCTCGGCACCGGCGTCGGTGCGGGCGTTGTGCTGGGCGGAAAGCTGCTGACCGGCTACACCGGCGCAGCAGCCGAGGCCGGACACATGGTAATTGCCGACACGCCCGATGCCCCGCTGTGTACCTGCGGGCGGCGCGGCTGTCTGGAATCCCTTGCCAGCGCCACGGCGCTGATCCGCATGACGCGCGAAGCGCGCCGCACCCACCCGGAAAGCCTGCTGAACACACTGGCACCCACCGAAGCGGATGTCAACGGGCGCACGGTTTTTGATGCCGCCGCGCAGGGGGATGCCGCCGCCAAAGCCGTTACGGACGACTACATTCACCATCTGGCAGTCGGCGTGGCCAATCTTATCAATATCTTTTTCCCGGAGGTCATCGGGCTGTCGGGCGGCGTGGCCAATCAGGGCGAAAACCTGTTAAAGCCGCTGCGCGCCGCCGCAGCGCCGATGGTGTTCGGCAGCGCCTTTGCCAAAAAGCATACCCGCATCACGACCTGCACGCTCGGCTACCGGGCGGGCGTCATCGGCGCGGCGCTGCTGGCAAAGCAGGAGGTGTGAAGCATGGCAGAAATCAAGCTGAAAGTCATTGGTGCAGCGGGTGACACGCTGGCCGTCAGCCGCGCGGGGGAGCGCGTCTCGCTTGTGCATACCGCACCCTACGCGGACGGCGATTGGATCGCGCTGGAATGCGACGAGCCGGGCCTGTACTGTGTGGTGCAGCTCGAGGACACGATGCCCCCGGCGCTTGTATACATTAAGGAGCGCGGGCTGGATTTTCCGATTCCGCCCGCTGACAACCGCGTAAATTACAGTCCGCGCAGCTTTACCGGCACCTGCCATCTGCTGCGCGCCCGCCTTGCCACGGCGGAGGAGGTGGCCGCGCGGCGCAACCTCGCGTTCAATCCCTACGACTGCCACGGCAGCCACGGGTTTTACCCGCACGCATCCGCTAATGTGGAAACGCGCGGCGAGGCTGTGTTTGCTGCCCGCAACGCCGTGGACGGCATTTATGAGAATGACGCTCACGGCACATGGCCCTACCAAAGCTGGGGCATCAACCGCGACCCCAACGCCGCGCTGACCATCGAGTTTGGTCGCCCGGTCACGGTGGACGAGCTGCGGCTGACGCTGCGCGCGGACTTCCCGCACGACAGCTACTGGACGCAGGCGACCGTGGCATTTGATGACGGCAGCCGTGAGGTTTTGCAGTTGACCAAAACCGCCGCGCCGCAGGCCTTTGCCATTGCCCCGCGCACCGTGCAGAGCCTGAAGCTGTTTGAGCTGAAAAAGGCGGACGATGCCTCGCCGTTCCCGGCACTAACGCAGATCGAAGTCTGGGGAACGGAGGGATAATTCTATGCCGGTACTTTGGGGCGGCAGCAGTACAAAGCTGCCGGGGTGCTGTCCAGTGCATCGGTCAGATTTGCGCGGCGGTCATCGCCGGGCTCGGGGTCGGCCGCCGCCAGCTGGGCCAGCTGACTTTGGATCGTGGTATCCACCGCAATGCTGCGGGTCAGCACATCCATCTGCTGCAAATCGTCATCAATGCGCTGGACAAAGAAGTCCAGCTCCTGCAGCGATTTCTCGTAGAGCTTTTCCTCAAAGACGGACAGCCCGATATGCAGCGCCGCGGCCATCAGGGCGCAGCTGAACAGCGTCATCACCGCAAAGATGCTGACAAATTTCTGCGATATAGGCAGGTCAAGAAACCGCTTTTTGAAGCAGGTGAGCATAAGGAGAGAATCCTTTATACCTAACGGCAGAGTTGTAGGGGCCGCACATGTGCGGCCCGCAAGTGAAAGGCAAACGAGCGTTTGCGGAAAAGCTGCGGGCCGGGCATGCCCGGCCCCTACATGGGCAGCTGCATCAGAAGCCCCACCGCTGCTCCATCAGCAGCCAGAGGTCGTCATCGCCGGGGTGAGGCTCGGTGTTCAGGATCAGCATGATGCGGCGCTCGTCCTCGGGGTCGCCGAACTCGCGCATCCACTCGTAGTAGTGCGGGCCCTCGCCGAGGGTGCGGGCAAAGCTCATGAGATACCCGCAGACCTGCGCGCTCTGGCGCACATCGGTCTGACATTCGTTGACATAATAGCCGACCCACTTGCCATGCTCGCGTTCCTGCATGGCGCGGTAGGCCTGCGCATACAGCCGCTTGGCGCAGCCTGCGTAGTAGAAGCAGTGCTGCCAGTCGGCGGCAAGGCCGGCGGTCAGCGCCCGGCAGACAAACGCAGCCCCCTGTGCCCACAGGTCGTAGAGCCGCGCCTGCAGCATCACGCTGTCCATAAACAGCACGCGCGGGCGGCCGCTCAGCTCGGCCTGCACCTTTTCACATTCGCGCCGGTAGGCGGCATAGCTTTGGACTGCCTTGTCAAAGACGGCGGCGCAGTGCTGCAGTTGCCCGGCAAGGGTCGGCTGCTCACACAGCCAGCGCAGATCCTCAGCGGGGGCGGTGCGGTCCTTCATGAACTGAGAGATCAGCATACGCGGCACATGGTTGTAGAACTGGTCACCGGCGTGATCGTCCTCATGGGGGCCGTAGGGCACGGCAAACTGTGCATAATCCGCAAGGCACTGTGCGATCTCGCACCGGTGCAAAAGGCCGTAGTAGGCGGCGGTGTAGGCAATGCACTGCTGCCCGGCGTCCACCGTGCCGTCCCGCCAGCAGCGGGCGATCAGATCCAGCAGCATCGCATGGGGCTTGACATTCGAGCAGTTCACCAGCCAGTAATCATCGGCACCGTGGGCCAGCACATCGGCCAGCTCCTGCGCCACAAATGCTGCCGAGTTGGGCAGCGCCGTGATGTGGCTGGCAGCCTGCAGGTCATAGAAGGATGCGTGATAGTAGATACCGTGGGCGCTTGTATCGCCAAGCGCCGGCAGAGCCGGTACACGGGGGTTGTTGTTTTCCTGACGGCGGCTGACCATTTTGCCGAAGCCGTTGTCCGCCCAAATCTTGATGACATCGGCGGGCAGCTGCAAAAAGCCATCCTTGTACAGCTCCATCGTCTCGCCGTAGAGGTTTGTGCAGCAGACGGCCTCGGGGTCGTTGGCCCTGACCAGATCGTACTGCTCTTTTATTAAGGAAGAAATCAGCGCGCCGCGCTTTTCCGGCGTGTCGTACTGGGGGTCATCATCCCAGAAGGGGCGGTCGCCCTGCCCGCGGAAGCCGATGTTCCAGACAACGCGCATCCCCTTCTGCGCATCAATGCCGGCCTGCCAGAGCGCACGGAATTTCTCCGGGTACTTGCTGTACATCGGCTCCAGATCGGGGTAAGCCTGCGCGAACATCTCGGCACCCAAAGGTTCGGCGTGGTGGTGGGTGATGATAAGACCCATATCGGCGGCGGTCTGGCGGTAGAGCAGGCCGTTTTTGCCGGTGCCGGGTATGACCATGTTGCCGCCGAGGCGCAGCAGTGCCTCAAACGCCATGATGAACGGCAGATCGCTGCGCCGCTCGACCTTCCAGTGGGAGAGCAGCGTCTCATCATTGACAAACCAGCCGCGGTACTTGACTTTATACGGTTTGGACTCCACGACCGTGCCGGCCGCTATCGCCGCATCTTCCCGGCTTTCGAGGGGTTGGTCATTCCAGAACCAGAACGGCTGGACGCCGAGATACCGGCGGCTGATCTCAAACAGGCCGTAGACAAAGCCCAGATCATCGGCAGCCGAGAGCAGCAGTGTGTCCGCCCCGGCCGTCAGAACATACTGCTCTGCGGCCAGCGTATCGTTTACATTCAGCAGGACACGCCCGCCGGGGGCCTCGGTCGCGCTGAAAACGCGGTCAAAATCGCGGCGCAGGGCTTTCAGCGCATACTGCACCGGTTTGGCCGCAGGCGCGGCGGGGAGAACGGTATTTTTGTTCAAAAGCATGGCAATCACCCTATATACAAATGTAGGGGCGTTTCTCTATCCGCCCGTGCAGCTCTGCCAACGGCACGGCCCCACGGGCGCATACAGGATGCGCCCCTACATTCTTTCTATTTATTTTAATCCTTAATGCCGTCGGTGGCAATACCCTCTACCAGATATTTCTGGAACTTGATCAGCATGGATGTGGCTGCCGAGCCGGGCGGCATCGTACAGAAGCACGGCGGCACGGCGGGGAAAACCCAGCCGTGATACACATGGGTGGGCGAGTCCGGCGCGCACCCATAATCCTGATACCAGATGCCCTATCCGTCGTTGTCGATGGGGGCACCGCCTTCACCATAAGCACCGATGGTGATGGGCAGTTTTCTGCGCCGCTGCATTGCAGCTGCAAAAATATCAATGCGCTGACCGCCCCCCACAACCACCCACACAGTCATAGTTTCCTAATAGCTCTTGGTATGGTATAATTGCGAAGTTGTCCGTAGTAAAGTTTTGCCATGTCATAGTTCCCTAATAGCTCTTAGTATGGTATAATTACACGCTTCATGACGGTGTCCGTGGCGAGGTCATAGTTCCCTAATAGCTCTTGGTATGGTATAATGGGCGTGGCTGAAACGCAACGGGAAAGTACGTCATAGTTCCCTAATAGCTCTTGGTATGGTATAATGGGCGGGTGATAGGTATGCGATTTCTTATTGTCATAGTTCCCTAATAGCTCTTGGTATGGTATAATCGGGCCGTATCGTTCACAACAACAACCCCGGTCATAGTTCCCTAATAGCTCTTGGTATGGTATAATGAAGGGTTGCGGTTCGCTGCTGTCGTTCGGGTCATAGTTCCCTAATAGCTCTTGGTATGGTATAATGGCTATGCAAAAAGCGCATCGGATTGCGGTCCGATGCGCTTTTTGTTTAGAAAAAACTCAGCTGCTCACAGGCAAAGGGAGCGTCCTCTGGTTGATAATTTCCCAAAAGAATTTGAATGGACTGGTATTGCTTTTCCGTAACGACAAGCAGACGTATAGAACCGTTCGGCGGCAGGGAAGCCCGCAGCCGTCCTTCGTGCTTTTTCACGGCGTCGTTTCCGTTGCACACCCGCGCATAAACAGAAAATTGCAGTTGTTCCTTTTGGCATCGGATGCAGGCCGGGTTGACAACCATAAGGCAGTGGTAGGGCATACGTCACCTCCGTTGGGCGGGGAAAAGCTGGCGTTTTTCTTTTTTTACACGGGTATAATTGCCCAGAACATCGACCTGATATTTTTCAACCTTTTGCAAGGTCTTGAAGCCCAGAGATCCGGCAATATAAGCGTTATCGTGCGTGGTTACGGAAACGGCACCGGTAGCGATGTTGCCGCCCTCAAAATAGGCAAGCACCCGCTGGACGGTCAGTTCTTTTTCCAGCGTGCTGTCCTTGTTGGCTGCCTTTAGCTTTATGGGACGATTGCTTTCTATACAAACCAGATCGTTTTTGCACAGAGAAAACAGGAAATTCTCCTCGGACATTTCTTTCCACTCCGAACAGCTTTTATAAGCAACAACAGCACGGTTCGGCAAAACCGGCTTTACGGTATCTGCCACATAAATCGGCACCCAATAGTAGCCGTCCCCGGGGATATAATACACATCGACCCGCACCATGGTATCGTTGTCAGCCACGCCGTTTCCGCCGTGAACCGGAACCGTGCTGGTGACCTTGCTGTAAAGCTTGACCTTGCGTACCTGCGCACCCGGCGTGCCGTCTGCGCGGGGCTTGAAGAACGGCTCGGCAAATGCCTTTTTCCCGTTTCCGCCAAAGGCGACCAGCCGCTCTTTCAGGGCATTGTAGAGCAGGGTGTCACTGCTGGGATTAAAGTAACTGTCAATTTCGCCGTCCTTGTTCAGCTTTAAGTCGGTGATGCTGCGGCGCTGGGTCACATAGGTGTCGTCCAAGCGCCCCTTGATGGTTTCCTTGTGGGCGGGTCCGGTTGCCTTGTGACGCGGCATACGGGAAACAAACACCGGCTTGATACCCGCTATGTCCGCGGTGGTATAATAAACCGGATTGATCGTCAGCAGGTTTTCCTGCGGGCAGGACGACAGGCGCTGCATCAATTCATCCCGAAAACGCGGCCACGGTTCGGGGAAGCGCTCTCCCCGTGCGTGGGAGAGTTCCGTCCGCTGATAAAACCGCGACACCCGTTGGATCATACCGTCCGTCGTGCAGGCGATGACCGCTGCATCCACCGCGTGGTGTAAATCGCCGTCTGCGCGCACCTTGGCAATACCCCAGCGCTTGCGCAGAAACGAAGTGACAGCACCATTTACGGCGACAACCCGCTTTTTGCCTGCCATAGGATGCGCAGCAAAAGCCAGATGACCGCGGATATAGTTCAGCATAAAGCTGGCGATATACTGGGTATCCTGCAAATTGCGCTGCATAAACCCGCTGCTGTCCTCGGCGCTAAGGTTTTCTTTCAGCAGATTTTGGCGTTTGCGGTAGTTCTTTACATTGTTTTTTGTGTAAACGATAAAGTTGTCCCGCCTTGTACCCTGCAGATATTGCAGCGGCAGGCGGTTGCCCTTTTGACGATTTTCTGCGGCAAGCACCAGTACCTTGTTGGTGCGGCGGTCGTCAAAGCTGATGCTGTACGGCACAATGTGATCCACTTCAGCATAGCCGGAAACCGTGATAACGCTTTGCAACTCCAACGGCTGCAAAGAGTAGGCGCAACGTCCGTCCTGCTCTTTCCACAGGCGGTACTTTACAAGATCCTGCCCGGAAATGTTGCGCCCGGGGAAAAGCTCGTGCAGATCCCGCATCAAGCGCTCGTTGTCTGCATTGTTTTCCTTCATGGCGTTTTCCAGGTCTGCACGCTCCTGGAAGCTTTTGCTCATCTCCCGCGCCAGTTCCAGATGAATGCTGACGGGACTTTCGCCCTGCTCCCGAATGATGGCGTTCACAACCTTGATGGTCTGTGCCACCGCCCGGCGGACAACCGGACTGGTAATGTCAGAAAATTCCTCCGCTTCAGCAGGTAAAAGTATGGATTTTTCGCCGTGACCGCTGCCTTGAAAATCATACCCGGCATCGCGGCAAGCATCATTGTAATTTTCTCCCTGCTCCAGATACGGGATAAGCTTGCGGCACGCCTTGACCGAAATATGACCAAATTTTGAAAAGCTGGGCAGGGTCAGCAGCGCGTTGATCTCCAGCGGCTCAAAATCCGCCTGCTGCAGCTTTTCCCGCAGCAAATCCTCGCTTTTATATAGGGTCAGTGCAGTTGCGGCGGCGTCCAGCCGGTCATGACCCACCGTGAGGATATAATCCTTTCGCAGAGTGTTCAGCGCCTTGCGCATTTTGTGATAGCAGGGCAGGGCGGTGATTTTCTCTTTTTTCTCACAGGCATCCGCCGGTTGGTCGGCCCGGTAGCGCACCATATTGAACCGCGCCTGCGGCGGCAAATCCAGCACCTTGCGAATCCGCGCAAAATCCAGTTTGTCGGTTTGGTAGCACAGGGCGAGAAGTTCCTGCCGTTGTGCATGGGTCAGGGGATGACTGTTGCCGCCTTCCTCTATGCGAATATGGTTGAGTTTTTGCAGCAACGTAAAATATTCAAAGGACCAGGTTGCTTTGGCAGCGCGCGGCTCGGCTGTGCCCTCCAATGTGCAGGTGCCGACCATCTTTTCAATCATATTGCCGCCATAGGGGCTGTTGCCGCCCGGTCCTTCGTCAAAAGAGCGCTGGCGCGTCAGAATGGTCAGGTATTCAGCCTCTGTTTCCGGGGATGCCCACGCGGCACCGTATTGGCGCTGTGCAGCAAAAAGCTGTGCAGCCTCGGATGCAATTTGATCCCGCCTGACGGTGGAAAGATAGTTTTCGTTTTTGTTGCGCTTGTGGGTGGCAAATGCCGGGTCACGGTACATCATTTCCCCCACAGTTCGGTAATGGTTGTCTTTCATGCGCTGCGTGTTGGCGTCAATGGCTTGCAGCAGCTTTCCGTCTTTTTGGGCATCGTCCGCCTTGCGGTTGCTGCGAAATCCCCGACGCTGCATCAGGTGCAGCAGGATTCTGGCAAAATCCATGGCGGTTACCGGACCGTCCAAAGCCTGTGCACGCAGCGCGTAAATATCGGGCAGATGCCCTGCCAGCACGGCTTCCTCGACAGCCGCCCTGCCGGGTAAACCGCTTTTTTCCATCAGGGCATATAGATCCGCCTTCCGTAAGCTGCGCCGACGCAGCCTGCGGCGTGTGCTGCGTGCTTCTCTGCGTGAGGCAGCAAGGCTGTCACCGGTTTTGGGCTGCTCCGCCTTATCAAACACGCGGGAGCCGCAGCGAATCAAGCCATAAGGCTCGGCATCCTCGTTTAAGGCTACAACTGCCCAGCCTACGGAGGCAATGCCGATGTCAAGCCCGATTCCATATGCAGTGTTCATACATACACATCCCTTCTTTTTGCTCCTATGATACCGCGTGACGAGGCAAAAGACAATTGACGACCCCGACAAAAAACAAACAAAAAAGATGACGCCCTGCCAAGCGGCAGGGCGTCAGAGCTTTACGGTCCTATGACCTTATCATAGTAACCATAATAGTTCTTGGTATGGTATAAGAACTATTTACAATATAGCATAGCCAAGCAAAAAAGGCAAGCACTTTTCAATGAAATTCTTTCTCATTGGACGGCATATTGCTATGTCACCTTTCCGAAATTAATGTTGCTGCCTGCGAGCAGATAGAAACTTTAACGAAGCAACTTACAGGGTGGAGGACTACGCCTTTTCCAAGCTGCGGGAGCGCTATAAGAAGTGGACGGGAAACAGCTTTGACAACAAAGATCTTGTTTCCTTCGGGCTGGCAGACGAGGGCGGCTTTTTGACAAATGCCGGCGCCCTGATTGCCGATGAAAGCCCCATTCGCTGGTCGCGCCTGTTCTGCACACGCTGGAACGGGCTGGACAAAAGCGGCGGCACAATGGACGCACTGGACGACGCCGAATATTCCGGCAATGTGCTTTCTCTGATTGAGAACGGAGAGGCGTTCATCAAGCGCAACGCCCGCATGATGTGGCGCAAGACACCCAACTCGCGGGAGGAACTGCCCGAATACGTTGAGCGCAGCTACCACGAGGCGCTTGTCAACGCGCTGGCGCACCGCGATTATCTCGTCTACGGCAGCGAGGTCCACATTGATATCTACGATGACCGTCTGGAGATCTACTCGCCGGGCGGGATGCCGGACGGCTCGATGATCCAAGACCGCGATCCGCTTACCGTGCCGTCCACCCGGCGCAACCCTGTGCTGGCCGATGTGTTCAACCGTCTGGGCTATATGGAGCGCAAGGGCAGCGGCTTTGGGAAAATTCTGAACGGCTACAAAGCGCAAATCAACTACACCGAAGATAAGCGCCCCACATTCCGTTCTGACCGATACCAATTTACGGTTGTTATGCCGAACCTGAATTACGGTGTCCCCCAAGATGTCCCTCAACGTGTCCCCCAAGATGATTTGGATGCCAAAATTCTGGCTTTAATCCAAAAAGACGACAAAATCAGCACCGAAAAACTCGGCATGGCACTGGGTGTCAGCTACAAAACCATCCGCCGCCATATCAAGGCGATGGGAAATGTCCGCTACGTCGGTCGCGGCTTCAGCGGGCATTGGGAAGTTGACGATTAAATTCTACTACCATATCAGAAATAATACCGGCAGGACATCGTAAGCATTGTGTCCTGCCGGTATTGGTCTTATTGGCGGCTTGTAAATGTGGGCACTACACAACTCACCAAGTTTCGAAACCTATGATCTTCTAAAGGGAACCATGTGCCTGTGATGCTTTGCAATACGGCATTCCGGTTTACATTTTCGGGCAACATAGTTTAGACCTCCAATTCTCGCTGTTCTGTGACAATACGTTTACAGGAAAGATACGTTGCAAGGAAATAACTTCCGTAGACAAGCAGGAAAAGAACGATTGTCAGTCCGATATTGGTTGCGATATGGATGTTCATAAATTCTTCCACCACAGCCATTGCTTTGCCAATCAGGAAAGCAGAATACACGCCAGCGACGACTAGCGGAATGGCAAAGAACACGGCTGTCTGCACAAGAAGCGTATGATCGATTTGCCTGCGGCCTGCACCCAGCTTTTGCAGCAAGCCATAACGATACACATTGTCGGTCGTTTCGGTAAGCTGTTTTAACGCTAGAAGTGCGGCGCAGATCAGCAAAAAGACCAACCCGATATAGCAGCAAAGGAAGCTCACCAAGGCATCGAGGCCGTAGAACGTCTCATACATCATGTTCTTTTCGGCATACCGATAGCCGTGTGTACTATCCAATCCAATCGGAATCATCTTTTGCAGAACTTCATTGGAATCTGCATTAGGCTCATATTGCACCAAAAGCGCATTTACATCTTTTTCAAGAGATGCGGTGACGGAATCGGGAACGATCAAGGTGCCGCGGTCATTGTTGCCAACCGACGTCATAATGTATGTTTCCTGCAAAACTTTATCTTCTGCACGCTGTAAAGTCGCCCCGCTAACCGTGATTTCCGGGTGGCTCTGCAATGCAGCAGCAACATACCGATATGTTCCATTGTAATTGCAGTTCAACAGGTATTGGCCATCGTTCAGCGTGATGGGTGCTTTGTTCTGCATGGCTAAGGCACGATTCAAGTCCGAAATGGAGATTACGGAAACCTTGCTGTCAGGAACTTTTTCATCAATCGGCCAAAATTTGACTTTCTGTCCTTCAAATAGTTCAGAGTAGGTCATATCGGCCTCGTAAACACTGATTTGCTCTGTAGCTTTGGCGTAGTTGCTTATGGTAATATCGTGTGCAGCGAGATAGGCAGCAATATCGCTGTCCCCGTCAACCGAAACATTGGAAAGCACATTCAAATCATAGGGCGTTGCAGATTGGGACATTTTGTTCATAGCAAGCGCTGTGCTTGCGCCAATCGACACGGCGCAGATCGTGATGGTCAGCAATCCGCATACAACCGTTACCACAAGATAATTGGTTCGGATTTTGCTGCCAATCTGACGGACAAGGAACGTATTCAGACCTTTCAGGTAAAAGCATTTCCTTGCACTTGCTACTTGCATGAAAACGGCTGACAGCGAGTAGAACAGCAGAAAAGTTCCCGCGACCAATGCCGCCGCTGCCAACTGGAACAGATTATTTTCATGCGATGGCAGAATCCCGTTTTTGTTGAACAGCTCGGTAGAAATTCCGATGCAAAGCAGCGAGAGCAGGAACAGACAAACCGGCAAGATACGGTTTTCAGTCTGCATACTTTCGTTTTTTCTGCCGTCCGTCAATAGGTCGATCAATTTAACATTGGTGACAGACCGAATATTGAAAAGCATGACGATAAAAAAGATGATTGTGAAACACAACACGGTCTGGCGAAGCGCTCCGGCTGAAAACACGATCCGAAACTTTTCAAGATTGATTGCAAAAAGCCGCAATGCAATCAAAGAAAAACCTTGCGAAAAGAAAAAGCCCAAAAGCAATCCTGTGCCCAGCGCAATGATGCCAACACAAAGCGTTTCGCCTGCAAACAACCGGGAAATACGCCCTTTTTTCATGCCGAGCATCATATACACGCCTAATTCTTTTTTGCGGCGCTTCAATAAAAACTGATTGGCATAAAGAATCAGAAAAGCCAGAACAACCGCAATCATAGTGGAAAGCGTAGAAAGCATAATGCCGAGCTGACGATATAAGAGCGTGCCAGTCATGCCCATATTGGAAAAAGCCGGCTGGTCAGAAATGGAATTGAACGCATAGAACAAACTGACCGAAAGGGTCAGCGTAAGAAAGTAAATCAGATAGTCACGAATGTTCTTGCACACATTTCGGAAAATCAGCTTACATGTGTTCACTCTGTTCACCTCCCAAGACGGAAACTACTTCCAGAATTTTTGTAAAAAATTCTTTGCGCGTATCCGTCCCACGATGCAGTTCGTTGAACACCTGCCCATCTTTGATAAACAAAATGCGATTGCAATAGCTGGCAGAAAAAGCGTCATGCGTTACCATGAGAATCGTTGCTGAAAGCCGTTCATTCAATTCGGTCAACATTGTCAACAGCATTCGGGAAGAATTGGAATCCAGTGCGCCGGTCGGCTCATCTGCCAGTACGATGGCGGGATTTGTCACCATCGCTCTTGCAGCAGCTACTCTCTGTTGCTGACCGCCAGACATCTGATAGGGATATTTATCCAATACATCCTGAATGTTCAGCGCTTGGGCAATCTGTGGAATACGCTGTTCTACTTCACTGGGTTTAGTGCCTGCGATGGAAAGGGCCAGAGAGATATTTTCATAGGCGGTCAAAGTGTCCAGAAGATTGAAATTCTGAAAAATAAATCCCAGCTTTTTTCCTCGAAAGTCTGCAAGCTGTGCCCCGTGAAGCGCCGTGTTGTCCTTTTCTTCTACATAGATATGACCGCTGGTGACGGTATCAATCGTGGAAATGCAGTTCAGCAAGGTGGTTTTGCCAGAGCCGGAAGCACCCATGATGCCGAGAAATTCTCCTTTGCGAACAGAAAAAGAAATGTGGTCGATGGCTTTTGTCAGGTTGCCTTTGTTACCGTAAAATTTTTGGATGTCATCCACCCGTAAGATCGTATCGCCCATAGGTCAGGCTCCTTTCTCAAAAGCGCTTTGCTTTTGTGCTTTTACTCTACCACAAGGAATTTTCCGATGCCATTAAATTGGATTACATTTGTATTACCAAAATGTAAGGTTGAAAAAAGCGAGGCTTTACAGCCCCGCCGCCTGCAAATAGCTTTCCGTAGGAAAAACCATCGTCACAGTCGTTCCCTGTCCCGGAACGCTGGAAATAGAAAGTGAAATATTCATTTTTCGACACAGCCTTTGGCTCAAGTACAAACCAATGCCGGTTGATTTGGAATAACGGCGGCCGTTTTCACCGGTAAAGCCTTTGTCGAACACACGCGGCAAGTCAGCAGCAGAAATACCAATGCCATTATCGGAAATGAAAAGAGATACCGTGTTTTTCTCTGCTCTGGCTGAAAATTCAACTTGTAAATTATCTTTCCGATACTTGATAGCGTTGGAAAGAATCTGTCCGATCACAAAGGTGCAGCTCTTGCTGTCTGCGGCCACGGGAATATCCAGTTCCTTTAGAACCGGCTTTCCACCGACCTGAATCAACGGCTTTGAGTACGTTTTTAGCGCAGCGTACACCAATGCCTGCAAGGTGGTTTTCTCCACCTTAAAGTCCTTTTCCACATCGGTACTGCGGGCGTAATATAGCACCTGCTCCACATAAGCATCAATTTTCCGCAGTTCATCGTCAATTCGCAGTGTGGTGGGATTCTTTTCATTTTCAACGATCAGCCGGGCAGAGGTGATAGGCGTTTTGATTTCATGCACCCATGAATCAAGGTATTCCCGATATTCACGGTTCTCCTGTTCTGCACAGGCAAGCTGGTCGTTTTGATATTTGTTGCAGCACCGCAGAACGTCCACCAAAATCTGCCCCTCTAAAAAATGAGGCGGCACCATTAACTCACCTAAAAGTGTTTTTATGTCCATCTGCTCTGTCATTTTTTGAAGCAGATTATAAAAACTCTGCTTGCGGAAAAAATCATACAGCAGCGCTGTACTGTACGCTGCAAGTAAAATCACCTCGGCAAACAGAATAAACACAGCAGGTGTTTCAATCAGCCAGAGGAGCGCAAGCAGCACGAGTGCAGCCACCAGCATACAAATCAGGGAAAAGATACGGTCAAGCAGATACTCGGATAACTTCATACGCAATACCCTAAACCACGTTTCGTTTCCAGATAGTCCGGCAGACCGATTTCGGCCAGTGCTTTCCGTAACCGAACGATGTTGACATTCAATGTGTTTTCGTCTATAAATTGTTCACTCTGCCAGAGTTCATCAATAATAGCGTCACGGGGAATAATGTTGCCCTTATTCACCATAAGCAGGCGCAAAATCCCAAGTTCATTTTTGGTAAGTGATTTTTTGTTCCCTTGATAGCTGATTTCCGCCTTGAGCAAATTTAAGGTCAAGCCTTTGTGCGTGAGAACGATGTTGTCCTGTACTTCATAGGTCCGAGCCAGAAGTTTTTGGATTCGCGCCAAAAGAATCTGTGCATTGTACGGCTTTGCAATATAATCATCTGCGCCGATGTTCAAGCTCATCAACTCGTCAAAATCGCTGTTTCTGCTGGTAAGTACAATGATAGGAAGATTGGATTTCTGTCGGATTTCTCTGCATACTTGGAAACCATCCTGATAGGGCAGATTGATGTCTAAGAGAATCAAGTTAGCCCCTGATGAAAGAGCAGCTTGCACAATGTGGTGAAAATCATCGCTGCTGTCGCATTGGTAGCCGTACTTTTGAAGAAGCTGAACAAGTTCCTCGCGGATTGCCGGTTCATCTTCTATAATGAAGATTTTCATGCTCACACCTCAATGATGATTAGCATTGCAAAGGCTTTTATACTTGGGACATTTCACGGATTGCCCAAGAAAAATCTCGACTTCCACTTATCGGAGTTTTACTTTAGGGCAATACCGCATAATTCTAAGTGCCGATACAGCGAGCGAGGTGCGGCAACTGCTAAGCCAAAAGCGCAGATAATACTGGATGCTGCAAAGGTGAGCGCCGCCAG